>ERZ724522.194-NODE-194-length-39712-cov-63.014852_pt1 | contig 39712 bp, 48 predicted proteins | sample MGYA00376055_ERZ724522 | MGnify/ENA primary metagenome ERZ724522 (study PRJEB28724, sample SAMN07190884) | wastewater metagenome | isolation source: effluent of sewage treatment plant in Hong Hong | place: Hong Kong | collected 2016-03-17 ... | reverse complement strand
GCTTAGTGAAGTGGTGCTTAGTGAAGTGGCGCTTAGTGAAGTGGCGCTTAGTGAAGTGGCGCTTAGTGAAGTGGCGATTAATAAACCCCACAAATAAGAAAGCCACCGCATCAGGGTGTGATGCGGTGGCTAGGGGATTCAGTGGGGTGATTGATCAGATAAGCGAAATGCGATTGTAAGCAAGCGCACGAACCAATTTATAGTGGCCCTGACTGTTGGCTATGATATAAGTGTTCAATTGGCCAATGATCTTATATACGCGGGTTATTGCTCGATCTTGTTTTTGTAAGTAAGTTAAAAAAAGTTTTGAAGTGAACATTTTATAGAACCCCTAAATTAGAAACGATACGATCTAAACCACAGTAATATCCATCATGTTTATCAGTTTGATACATCGTGGATTGAATTACTAGCACATCGTCATGGTCTTGAAAAGTAACGTATCCGTGCGGGTTAATACGGAAGCCCGCATTGTTTTGTTTAACGCTACCGGCTTTAAGCTGCTCGGCTATATAAATTAGAAGAGGGACTTGGTGAAACGGAACCCCTTGATGATCAGGTTGGGGATATTTACAAACTTTTAGGTTATTTATTAAATTACGCAAAAGATCATGCGAAATACCGATACCAAACTGTGCACAATCAATTAAATTTATCGGGCCGGATGCGTCGTTATACAATCGCAAAATATGATGATCATATCTGTCTAAACACTCGGCTGAATTGTTAATAGTATCTAGCAAGTATAGTATAATTTCCTGCGGGGTATTATGATCATCTATGCAATAATTGCGGGTAGAATCGGCTGGCGCTGTTAATCGATTAGTAAATTTTTGCACGTACATGACTGTATTCTCGGTCAATAAAAACGCGACTAATATGTCGGCGCTACCTTCGGTAGTTAATATGTTAACTCCACGGCGTGGATTATGTATACTCAACAGTTTGACTTTTTTGTAAATATTTGATAATGATTTATTTGTAGACATTTTTAGCGCTCTCTTTTGTTAATTTATAAATTATTGAATGACCCATTGTTCAACTTCTTTTTTCAAACATTTTTTTACGCCCCTTTTTTGAAAATAGTTATCAAGCTGCAATTTGCTATTAAATCTGATATAGCGCAGCGGGTTATACATGTGTCGGCGTTTTCGTCGATCGTTATGAAATCGCCTAAAACTTGTAGGTTATAAAGTAGCGTTAGCTCGTAATCAGTTAACCCCGATTTATCGTTATTAGTAAAATAATTTAAATAGCTTTTTGACACATAACACTCTTTTACGATACGCATTTTATCTGGCATGATTTTTTACCCCTCGATAATGACGATTTTATCGGCATCGTCAGTTGTTAAGTGGTTAACGTGATATTTAAGTGCTTCAATATCTTTATACGGATATTGTTCGAGTGCTTCTTGTGTTGTGTATTCCGTAAACCCGCAGCAAATAGCGATCACATCTAATTCGATCATTTCCGCATCGTCATCGGTCTCGGTTAGGTATTCATAAATCGCTTTTAAACCATCACGGCTAAATTGTGTACCCCTATCCATTTTCTCAAAAGCGTCAACAAAATCATTTAAATTTACGTTGGTGTATAATATAGCCATTTTTTAACCTCTCATTTTATTAAGTCTAAAATCGGCACGCCCGCCAAATATCCAAGTTAGCTCATTGATAGCTTCGTCAATTGAGTTATAAGTGTTCGCGTTTAATAGTTGACCCGTGTCATCATCGATCAAATAATATTTATTTTCTATAAGCTCGTCTTTTGCAACACTGATTGACCTTGAGAGTGTTGCAACCTTGTGTTTGATTATTTTCATTTTTTATGCCCCTTTAAAATTAAAAAGCCGTTAGAGTTTATCAACCCCAACGGCTTATCACTAAAATAACGCTACTTCAACCCCATAAATTTTACCTGCTATTGACAACGCGATTGGTACACAAACTACCATCAAGCCGCCAAATATAGCAAAAACGGCTGTTAATCCTACGACACCATTCACAATCATCTCTTTTAAACTTGGGTTTCTCATTTTCTTAGTCCTCGATCTTAAAATTTAAAAATTCATCAAAAAATTCACCGGCTCTAACCCTCACATCTATATAATTCCAATTGTCAAAACTGTCATCATATAAATCTATATCGGCTTCGTTACTTGCTTCTTGAGTATTTTCTAACATTTTATTCGCTCCTTTTTGTTAACTTACAAGTGTATAATAAAGCTAAAAGTATCAATTGTCAATAAATATTTGCATAAAATGTTTTTATAGATCGCGCTGAATGTATAAGTAAAACTTATGATTAAAAATTGTTCAATTTTTGAACAAATATAGCTGTATTTTTGATCGAAAAAAGGTTATTGACAACTGAAAGAAAACCGTGGAGAATGGCTCCCTGTTGACCCTGTGGTCTGGATACATAAAACAATTGGTTGAATTTAGGGCTTAAAAATCAAGGACTTAGGGAAACCTAAGTTTTTGATTTGTTCAAATTTTGAACAGATGTAAAGTTAATTAAAACTTAAAATGGACAACTTACCAACAAAAAAAGAGGATAAAAATTTTGTTGATTTCGTAAATGATAATTTACAAATCGATAAACATCGCGGGGTAATAGAGATGGAGGACTCGGCGTTTGTTGCACACAAGTGCATACGCAAATTGGAGAAATTCATCGACGCTGAATTAATACCTGCATCAATAAATCCGGCAAATGGTGAAGTTCTATTCATGCCCTTAAATCCTCAATCAATAAAACAAATCGCTGATGCAAATAATGTAGCGATGTCTACTATACGCAAAATTCGCGGCCTTGACAAGCAAAATGATGAACAAGCTTCAAATAACTCATTAGATCACGTACTAAAAGCTGCATATAATAAGCTGCAAGCCATCAATGTAACACAAAACAATATAACAATACAAGACCCTAGGATTATTAATCCTAAGGCCATCGACCCCGAATAGCCCTACCTATCGGCTTTACACCCTAACCCCAATGATCTGGGGTCACGCTGGGGACACAAAATTTTCCTACAGATTGCCTACATTGTTCAATTGACCCATTGAGCCATAGTACCGCAGCGCCCTATCCATGGGCTTATTGAGATTATTGACCCGCGGATTATATATCCCTAGGTCAAATTGGTAAATGATTCGATTCTGTGGTGATGGCATGAGTAAATGCGCCTATGATCTAGTGGCGCAGGGGTAGTGGAGCTGGGGATCAATGGCGCACAACCTTAATAGCTCGCTTCGCTCGCAGTAAGAGCAGGACAACACCTTTTAACAGATCGCTCCGCTCACTGTGTAAATGCGATTGTGGTTAAGGTATCCATCGGAAAATATTCGAAAGTGGGTGCCCCTGGTCACCCCGAAAGACACCCCCCACCCCCTTCCTATATCCCCTGTTTACGAACCCACGCAATTTTTTATGAAAAAGCAAAAAGACATATAATTATTGATCCATTGAATCACTGCATCAAAACCATATGTACTTATTTATGGATTGGTGTTTTAGTGCGGTAGAGATTGTTCAAAATTTGAACAGTTGTAAAGCAGATGTACTTATTTATGAAAAAGCAAAAAGACATATAATTATTGATCCATTGAATCACTGCATCAAAACCATATGTACTTATTTATGGATTGGTGTTTTAGTGCGGTAGAGATTGTTCAAAATTTGAACAGTTGTAAACCTACTAAAACAAAATTGCATAATTAACATTATTATCTATATCGGCTATTGACATTTCGGTTAAAACAGTTATAATAGCAACCATAGTCCATGTAGTCATTGCACCACATATTAATTAATTTATTGAGTCAATAGCATAACAGCGTATTAGAGACACGCTGACCGCCCTGCTAGTGAATCAAACAAATCCGTGGTGCAATGACTACATGGGCTATATAAATAAAACCTGTAGGAAATGGAATGTGACGATAATAATACCTAAATCGATCTTTAATTTCTTTATCGGCTTATTCCAAATCCAATATAAGTGGGTCGATATACGCGATTGAGCAATCTATACGGTACTACCGCATCGGATAAATTTATTTGAATCAACGCCTCACAACTGAGGTGATCGAAGAGAGATAAATAAATCGACAAAATATATTGTAATACCATATTGTGCGAAATTTAAATCGACAAAATATATTGTAATACCATATTGTGCGAAATTTAAATCGTGGTAAAAAATAGTGTTTATATCTGAGATATGAATCAGTAGTGGGTTAACGTAACATTACGAAACGACCTGAATCGTATAGGGCGAAAAAGCATCATCGTCGATAAATAAAATCGGGTAAACCTAATGTGTTAAAGCATTAAGAGAATGTACTAAAATCATGCTCTCCATAATGGGCCGTGTGAAGATATTTGAATCACTAGCAGTAGAGCGTATCGGGATGAAATTTATTCAAATCAAATAATGACAACTGGAACGAATAATGAAATAGAAAACAACTTTGGCTAATTGTATCAATAAGACATACCAAGCTACGCCACCGTGTAACACGGCCTAGCGCATATAACCAAACCTACTGAATGAATTAGATGTTTCAACATGAAACGAGTTTATTGAATGCGTCAAGAAGTGCAACAAATGAATCATTAAGAGCTTAACGAGTTAATTATTTGAAGATGTTAAATCGCATATATGTAACGGATTAAGCAACGAAAAACTTAAATCGTTGTGAGATAATGTATCAAATAACGGGAAACTGAACCGCGTAAAGATACTGGTTTTTAACGGCTTTAATAATGTGAACTGAGAAACCTAAATCAGGCGATATAACCGCAGCATAATCGAAAACAGAAAGCACTACAACCTAATGTAACACTTTTTATTAATTAAAAATCGAGTACAGGAAATGCGTTATCATTCATTACCTAAGCCAAGAGCAGAAAATGTGTTTTTATTAAAGTACTAAATCGAAATTAAGGAACGTGGTGTTATAAACGACTAGAATCAACAATTTATAGCGTGTTATTATAGCTTATTGTAAATCATATTGGCGCTAAACGTGTCGCAAAAAGACGATTATACAACTTAAACCGAAAGATGCGATCATACCCACCAATATTAATAGGAGAACAAAATGTCAGATGATAAAATATACATACCCCCAACCACGGTTATTAACCCAATTAGGGTGAGTTCAGTGGCGGCTATGTCGCACGACACTGCAACGGCTTTCCGCTCGGATGTACAATCGGCTAACTCCCAGTTAATCGACCAGATTAACTCGCTAAAAGCCGAAGTGTCATCGCTGCGGACGAAGAACCATTTACTCGGTGTATCAGTAGCCGATCTGCATTCGGTATTACAAATGGTTTATGACAACCAGAATGTACATGCCTTTCCAGCAGAGCTACGTGATAAAATTAGTCGTGTGTTGATTGAATGCAGACCTTAATGGTTGTTCAAAAATTGAACAGATGTAAACTTATATGGCATTAACAAGAGAACAGCAGGAAATATTCGCGCAGATCGCGCAAACAAGTTTACCGATTTATTCGGAAAGCTTCTTGAAGATACGTACAAAAACAGGGGCGATTGCCCCTTTTGTACTTAATAAGGCGCAATTGTACGCGCATAATGTAATAGAGAACCAGATACTTACAACCGGTATGGTTAGAGCGGTTGTTTTAAAAGGGCGGCAACAGGGGTTGTCTACTTACATTTCGGGTAGGTTTTATCGGAATACGTCAACTTACCCCGGCAAGCGCACGTACATATTAACGCATGAACAGGCCGCGTCGGATAACTTGTTTAATATGGCCAAGCGCTACCACGATAATTTCCCTGAAGAATTGCGCCCGACGTTAGGCGCTATGAACGCTAAAGAGTTAGTGTTTTCGGAATTAGATTCGGGCTATAAAGTAGCAACGGCTGGGAACAAAGGTGCGGGTAGATCGGATACGGCGCAGTATGTGCACGGTTCGGAGGTTGCGTTTTACCCGAATGCGGAAGAACATATAGCAGGTATATTGCAGACCGTACCATTGATGCCTGGTACCGAGATTATTATCGAGAGTACCGCAAATGGGATTGGTAATGTGTACCATTCATTATGGCAACAAGCCACGGCTGGGGTAGGTGGTTGGGTGCCCATATTCATACCGTGGTACTGGACGGATGAATATGCGTTGCCCGAAGGTACGCCAGGTGTTACGGTTACTTCAGAGGATATGGAATACGGTAGGTTACACGGCTTATCGATAGAGCAATTGACTTGGCGCAGGCGTAAGATCGATGAGATGCAAAGTGAATTGCTGTTTATGCAGGAATACCCTACTACACCGGCTGAAGCATTCGAGACTTCGGGAGAGAATAGTTTCATGTCATCAGAACCGGTATTAAGAGCTAGAAAAGTTAAAATATCGGACACTGACAATTTTGGGCCGAAAGTGCTAGGGGTAGACCCGGCTAGATCAGGGCTAGATAGAACGGTAATATATTTACGGATAGGTAGAAAAGCGGTTAGATTATCGTCGATTAATGGGAACGATACGATGACGACAGTGGGTCGGGTGCTCGGTTACATTAAGCAATATCAACCTCATGCCGTGTTTATAGACCAGGGTGGTATCGGCGCGGGAATCGTGGATAGGTTAAGAGAGTTAGGATACCACACGGTCAGAGGGGTAGATTTTGGTAGTAAGCCGTTGAATGATAAGGTGTACACCAATAAAAGGAATGAGATGTGGTTTATGATGAAAGAATGGATCATGAACCAACCTTGCCAGATTCCTGATGATGATTCATTGCAAGAGGATTTAACGGGTTTATTGATCGCGCGGTATGATAGCCACAATCGCGCGGTTTTAGAATCGAAAGATGAGTTTAGGAAACGGTTCCATCGATCGCCGGATAATGGCGACGCGCTAGCGTTGACCTTCGCTTTCCCAGTAGTCGATTATGATATGGAAAGACGGCTAGAACGTATTTCAAGTAACGAGCAGTTTGAAGATTATGATCAGGTTTCAGTACCAGGTATGGGCTATTAATATGAAATCAACTAAGAGATTAGCATATGAGAACGAGCAAAAACAAACTAAAACAGACGGGCATTCGTACAATAAAAGAGTGCTACACTGGCGGTATTGCAGCGGATGCGGACATGTTCTATTGAACAATGCCGCATCTAGGATTACTTCACAAAAACCCTGCATATAAAACTAACACCCCACCATCATAATTTGGTAATGAAAATAATTTCGTTACCAAAGTCTTGCTATTCGGTTATTCTATTGATACTATTGACTTTCTGAAAAATTTCATATAAGGAGTGGTCGTAGTATGGCTACTAGAATCCCTACAACCAGTGAGATCAACGTCGACAATTCATTGGTCAGTGTTACATGGACAGGTTTATTAAATGGTGATGATGGCACCCCGATATCGGCGGCGGAATTCGCAGATCGATCTATCCATTTCTTCGGTACATTTGGTGTCGGTGGCACGATTATATTAGAAGGGTCTAATGAGGCTGTACCTACTAATTGGGCACCGTTGGCCGACCCGCAAGGTACGGCTATTTCTAAAACACAGCTATCGGTTGAGCAGTTGTTGGAGTTAACTAGATGGGTGCGCCCCCGTGTAACGGCTGGGGACGGTACTACTTCATTATCGGCTGTGATGTTGATCCGCCGCGCTAATAGTTTACGTACATAAGAGGTAAATATGAGTAAAGGTGAAACAGCGGCAGAAGCCATTCTCCGCATAGTCAAGCAGAATGAGCAGCTCATGGCTGCGGCTGAAATACTAAGGGAGTATGGCTCATTTGAGAATGCAGTCGTAGAGAGTAAGAAACGTTTGGCGGATATGCAGGCAGAGGAGGCGTCAGTTCGTAAAGCGCTTGATGAGTTTATGGCATCCAGTGAGCAATATAAAGCTGACGCACTATTGGAGATAACCAACGCAAAAGCTGAAGCTAAACGGCTTACCGATAAGGCTAAGGAAAAAGCTGCAAGTATAGAGGAGGCCGCGGAGAATGAATCTAAAGCCAAGGTAGCGGCAGCAGAAAACCATTTAGCTAATATATTAGCGGATAATGAGAGCCGAGTTAAAGCGCTTAAAGATTTGATAGCAGAGCGCGAGAATTCAGTGGTAGTGTTAGATGGCGCGATAGCTACTAAGCAAACCGAGTTGGACGAGCTAGAGAAGAAATTAGCTAAAGTAAACGCGCAGATTAGTAAATTAGCTAGCGTTACAACCGAAGTTCAACAGGAGGCTTAGATGTCTAAAGGTAATACATTTGAGAATGATATTCTTAAGTTGGTATTTAACGCCACGGCTATTGCCAACATCGCAGATAACGCGGCTTCGTCCCCATTAACTAATTTATTTGTAGCACTACATACGGCTGACCCAGGGGAAGCGGGGGATCAGACTACTAGCGAAATAGCGTATACATCTTACGCTAGAGTGTCGGTGGCCAGAACATCCGGTGGGTGGACTGTGACAGGTAATAGTGTTAGCCCAGTCGCTAATATATCATTTCCGGCGGGAACAGGTGGCTCCGGTACGGCGACTCACGCATCAGTGGGCACATTGACTTCCGGCGCAGGAAAAATTTTATACAAAGGAACTGTTACTCCTAATATTGTATGTGGTAACGGCATAACGCCGGTATTGACGACCGCATCGACTGTAACTGAGGATTAGTAAATGACTATCGCAACAGTTGATGACGCGATATTAGGTATACAACCGGTTGAATACTACCATAAAGTACTATCACCGGCTACGGTAGCCGCCAGGCCTTATACCCCATTTTATTTAGCGGGTATACCCGGCCCAGCTGTAGCTCCTTCACCCGGGGTTGCTGGCGCGGCGTTAACTAGCTACGCAGGGCAGATACCGTTTCCAGCAGCGGTTGGTGGGGAGACCATCCACTTAGCTGGTTTTTCAGGTGGCAATTCAGCACAAAGTGGGACGTTGTTACTGTGTGATCGGTTGTGGCATAACAGTGGCCTGTCGGTTACGTTAACCACTTCGCAAACGGTGAATAGCGTCACTTTCCCGGCACGGGACGATGACGGTAGCACCAATGGCGCGGGGGTTTATATCGGTCTTGAAGTTAGTACCGCAATGGGGACGGGTACTCCAACACTATCTATAGGCTACACTAATTCAGCAGGAACAGCGGGGCGAAGTGCCAATAACATACAAGCGGTTGTTGCGTCCAGCGCGATAGGAACGTTTTATCAGTTTGGATTGCAAGCAGGTGATGTTGGGGTTAGGTCTATTCAGACTTATCAGCAAACAGCTACAATGACGTCTGGGGTGCATCATTTAGTAGCGTATAGAATATTAGCAATGGTGGAAATGATTAATGCGGCGGTAGTGGAACAATTGACGTTGCTAACCTCAGCTATGCCGAGAGTTTATGATGACACGGTGCCATTTCTCATATTCATTCCCAATACCACCACGGCTACTTCGATATTCGGTAGTGCTGTTTTTACACAAAGATAAATATGACTTGGTATAAATACGATGATTATGGTTGGTATATCGGCGAATTGGAAGCTAGTAGCACTGACACTAGCAGGGCTACTGAACTGGCGCCTCAATCACTATCCACTGATGCTGAAGTAGGGCAGCTAAGATCGATATTTTTTGGCACGCATTGGGTGTTATTACCTTACACCATACCAGTAGAACCGCCTGAAGATTTGACTGTGCATAAGTCTGCTAAAAAAGACGAGCTTTATAATGAATTGCAGTCTGCGCTAGAATCACCGATTGACTACTTAGGCAATACTTTCCCAACGGATAATTCGGCGGTTAGCATGTTGACAAGTATTATGGCGTTAGAACGGTTACCTGTTAATTGTTTTTGGTGGACAGTTAATAAGCTGCCTATACCCGTTGAATCAATGGATTTTATTTATGGGTTATCGGGCGCAATAGCCGATAGATCGGCGGGGTGCTATAATAAATTAGTCATGTTGTCAGTGAAAGTTGAACAGGCCACTACGCACGATGAAATAGATGATATAAAGTGGAGTAGCTAAGAATGGCCATAACCACGTTAGCCGGTATTCGTAGTGGGCTAGTAATGCCGACTAATTACAGTAAGAACGCAGGGTTTGCGACAACGGTAGCGGGTAGATGTCAGTCTAGTTTTTACTTAGCAGCCGGTATAACCCCAGCAGCGGCGGCGCCAACACCGGGGTTAGCAGGGGCGGCGTTAACTAGCTATGCTGGGCAGATACGTATACCTAGCGCTTCTAATACAACTTATTTAGCCGGTGGTAGTATTTATAATGGCGTAGCAGGTGCCCGTGGTATTTATATGTTATGCGATCGGTTGTGGCATAACAGCGGGTTTACTATAACTTCCACAGCAGCCCAGACGGTTAATAGCGTCGCTTGGCCAGCTAGGGATAAAAATAATTCAACTAATGGTGATGGTGTTTATATCGGGGTAGAAGTAAGTACTGCTACAGGCACAGGTGCGCCGACACTATCGATGAGTTATACCAACTCGGCGGGCACAGCAGGTAGAACATCGTCTAATATAATATTAACCTCAGCCTCATCAAATATAGGCTCTTTTTACACACTCGGATTACAAGCTGGAGATGTGGGGGTGCAATCAGTTCAATCGTTTACTTTATCCGCTACCTGGACATCTGGCGTCATACATTTAGTGGCATTTAGGCCGATCGCCATCTATAACACTAGGGCGGACGGGTTAGGCGGTAATGAGTTAGATTACTTACATAACGGATTAATACCTTTGCCTGATGATATCGTGCCGTTTTTACTATATCAAGGCGGGGGCACCGCGCCTAGACCACAAATGCGCTTTAAATGGGCACAAGGTTAATAAATGACTTTAGATGCGATAGGTACTAAAACCAAAGGTATCGCGCAACAGTGGGCGTCGCATCAACCTAAGCATAATTGGTTTTTACCCGCGTTAGAAAATGATAATGTTGTAGCCGAAACGGCTTACGACACGTATCTATTTGGCGCAGCGAGTGGGGGAACGTTGAACGCAGTATTCGATTCGGCGGGCGTAGCCATCGCCACATTCACCGGAATCGCAACGGCTAACTCGGTATTAGCATCAAACGGTGTTTCTACCAATAGTTTTGTTGGATTAGCAATAAAACCCGCGGTATTCGCATCAGACGGTGTATCAACCAATAATTTTGTTGGGCAAGCAACTAAAACAGGTGTTTTTGCGTCAGACGGTGTTTCTACTAATAGTTTTGTAGGTAGCGCTACCTTCTCAGCGGTGTTGGCTTCTACTGGGGTCGCTGTAGATAGTTTTGTGGGGGCGTCCACCGTAGCGGGGGTGTTTAATAGTAACGGTGTTGCTACTGCCGATTTCGTTAGTGATACGTTAGGAACTAATGCTACATTTGCTTCGAGCGGCGCTGCCGCTGCTTCCTTTGTTGGTGAAGCGCTTAAACTAGCAACGTTTGCTTCAGGCGGGGTATCCGCCAATAATTTTATCGGGCAAGGCATCGCCCCAGCAATATTTGCATCGGATGGGGTTTCTACAGTACAATTCCTTGCAATATCAACGGCTAATGCCGTATGGAACGCGGGCACTACCAGCAATGCAAATTGGATTGCATTGAATGGAGGGGCGGCAGGCGATGCAACCGGTGGGGAATACATTATAATTAATCGTAAAAGAGCGAGAAGATGATGGAACAATTTAGCGATGAATTACCTAATATCGAAGATTTGAAGGAATTCATTGAAGATGAAGCACCGTCTGATGTGGAGAAAATTGAAGCTTTGACCAAGGTGTTATCGGCAGTCAAGAAAGCGGATAAACAGTCACAAATGGAAGCCATAGCGCGATTGATAGCCGGTCGCAGGGACGCAGCAGTAAAGGGTAAAGCAGAAAGTGGCGTTGAAGCTAGGATGTTGGAGGATCTGGCGTTCTACAACGGCGAAGATGAAATAGCGTCTACATCGGCTGAGTACACTAAATCCAGGGGCGTGTCTGGTAATCTAATGAGCAACGACAACCGCGCCGTTGATCAAACTAAATGCACAGAATTTTTTAATATAACTCGACCATTTACCGACGCGGCTACCGCGCGTATGGGCGATATATTGCTGCCAGCAGGTGATTGGAATTTTAGTATAAAAGCTACACCCGTACCTGATCTAATTATTTATAAAGACAGTGCTACGCCCGTAAAAGATGAATTAGGCAATCCAGTCAATAACCCTGACACCGGCGAGCAAGCGGTAGTTGGTGATTTTATAAATCAAGAAATAGTTATCGCTGATGAAAAGGCTAAAAAAGCTGAGCTACGCATCAGGGATCAATTAATAGAGACCAATTTCCACGCGGAATGTAGAAAAGTTATTGAAGATGCAGGGAAGCTTGGCACGGGTATTCTTAAAGGCCCGATTCCTAGACGTGTTCAAACTTTGACCAAAACACCTGAAGGCGTTACCCAAATAATTTATAAAATTGCACCGGCGTCAGAACGAGTTTCACCATTCAATTTCTTCCCCGATCCTAATTGTGGGAATAACGTTAGTGACGGCAGCTATGTGTTTGAACGTGACTACATGACGGCTAGACAATTGAAGGAACTAAGAGACTCCCCCGGATACTTGGCAGAAGAAATCGATAATGTATTGGAACAAGGCCCAGGTAAAGTGTGTTTAACACAAGAATCTATGGCGGTAGGGCGTAAAACTTCAGATGATGACCGGTACGAAATATGGTATTACACTGGTGATATTAAGATTTCTGAGCTCGCAATGTACGATCAGAACGTGGAATTTACGGAAGAATCCGACGACCATTTTGTGTCGGCTACTTTCGTATTAGTAAACGACACAATTATCAAAGCAAACGTGAACCCATTTACTTTGGCGGGGGACTTACCCTATGACGTGTTCCCGTGGCAGCGTGTAGAAGGTTCTTGTTGGGGCGTTGGTGTTGCTAGACATGGCAGAGTACCACAGAAGATGTTATTAGCTGGCGCCAGGGCGTTAATGGACAATATGTCACTATCGGTAGCCCCTATTATAGGTATAAACCGCGCGGCGTTGATCCCGGCCAATAATAGTTGGGCATTACGCGGCGGAAAATTATTTTATACTAGAGAAGGATCTGATGTTAAATCGGTTAGCGACGCCATAACGGCTGTAAGCATTCCTTCACATCAAGAAGAAATAACTGGCATTATTCAGTTAGCGTTGAAAATGATGGAAGATTCCACCGGGGTTACTTTCTTATTGCAAGGCCAACAAGGTGCCGCGCCTGATACGGTAGGCGGCATGCAATTAGTGCATCAGAACGCAACGGCATTCTTACGCCGGGTAGCGCGTTTGTACGACGAACATATAACTGAACCCCATATCCGCAGATATTACGCTAATTTACTTAAAACAGGTGAAGAGGAAGAGATCGGCGACGCACGAATTGAAGCGGTAGGGTCGTCAGCGTTAGTTGAACGCGAGGTGCAATTGTTACAATTACAACAGATGTTGCAAATGACGGCTGATCCTGAATTCCAAATATCTAAGAAAAAACTGTCAGCAGAAATGCTGCGTTTGTGGAAATACGATCCGAGCAAGTTCATGATGGATTCTAAAGAACTTGAAGCGCTACAAAGTCAGACACCGCCGCCTGATCCTACAATCGAGGCTGCTAGAATACGTACTGAAGGTGAGCTACAAGTGGCTCAGATTAAAACTGAAGCTCAGTTGGAGAAAGTTCGTAAAGACACTGATCGTGATTTGTTATATGCTCAGGGGGTAGAGCAACGTAATGAAATGACGCATGAACTGCGTATAGCAGAGTTGCAATTGAAACGAGAGCTCGCTATACTTGAATATGCGAACAAATCTAATATGCAACTTGAGGATATTAAAGCAAAATTGGCGGCTGATAGTATGAAATTACAAGTACAAAAAGAATTATCGGCTATAAATAAAGAAGTACCTCAAGTAATAAGTCCACCTTCAGAGCCGAAGGGAAGGGCGGATAATGGAGAAGCATTCAGTGAATGACGATACTAGGCTTGATTTTAACCTCGATAAAATAGAGGCAAGCTCGGCGTTATGGCTGAAGCTAAAAGAACATTTGGAATGGAAGCTGAAATGTCTCAGAGAACGTAATGACAACGTTGATATGAATGATACGGATACGGCTTACGTACGTGGGCAGATTAAGCAAATTAAAGATTTTTTAACCCTTGATATTGACCGAAAGGCCATAAACGACGATGAGTGAGAACAATACTGAAGTAGTAGAAAAAAGCGAAGATGAGTTATTTAACGAAGCATTATTAAGTGAACTGAAAGGTGAAGATCCCCCGGTTGAGGAACCAAAACCTATCGTTGACAGTGAACCCGCCACCGAAGTTGAGGAGCCCGCAGCGGAAGAACCGGCACCTGTTGCTAATGCTAGAAACGAGATAATCCCTGGTTATACGGCTGACGAATTGGCCAATGCGCTAGGAGGTATCGGTAAACTGCAAAAAGCAATAGACACCACGAACGGTACTTATGGGCAGAAATTAGCCCAATTATCTGTTGCAGTGGATCAGTTACTTAAGAAGGCGGAATTACAGCCTAAGTTAGTTATGCCAAAATTAAAATTGGATAAGCTAAAAGAAGCTGAATATATTGAACTCGCTGAACTACTTGAGAATTCGTTCGATGAATCGTTTAGGGAAATTACTGAAGTTCCGCAGCCTAAAGCTGAAATAGATATTTCGCAATACGAGGAAAAGTTACAAGCTCGCATTAGTGAATTTGAAGCAGCACAACGCAAGCGTGAACAAGAGTTGGAGTTAAAATTGCTGAAAAAGGCGCATCCAGATTTCGCGGAAGTAGCCGGGTATTCGGTTAATGAGTTAGGCATGGTTGTTTGGAATAATTTGGATTTTGGCGTTTGGGCGGCTTCCGCATTAAACGCTGATGATCAGAAAGGGTTATTGACAAGTGACGATGCTGGATTCTTATCGGATGTTCTGACTAGGTACAAGGAATCTAAAGAAGTTCCGCAAACAGCAGATGAAACCCCGGCTCCGAAAAATAAAGAAGCGGCTATTATGACAAATGCTATAAAACCCAAAGGATTACCGATTACAACCAGAAATGGCGGTAAGACTGATGAGGAATTATTCCAAGAAGCGTTGTATAAAGAGCTGCGAAGTTAATTAAATTTATATTTATAGGAGTTTTATAAATGGCACTTCAGACATTTACCCTAACACCTCAGCGCGTAGGTGTAATACTTGGTCGTATACTCAAACATGCTATGCCTAAGATCGTTCTTGGTACAGTAGGGGTTAACGATGATTTTCAAAAGAACAAAGGCGATACGGTTAAATATCGTAGATTCTTGCAAAAAGGTTCTACCGCAGCTCAACCTAATCGTTTCTTTCAAGATGGCGCTGGCGATCGTGCATCACAATACGCGCTTGACCATTTGACCTCTGATGGCGTTACTTCTAATGCAGAAACCATCTTAGTTCAAGACATCACGGCTCAGTTAAACCAATACAACGTGTTGTATGGCTACACCGATCGTACTTTTGATTTGTACGAAGATGACATTCCAAAACAAATGACAGAACTGGTTGGCGAACGTTCTGGTTTGATTTGTGAAATGGCGCTGTTCGCTACTTTGAAAGCATCTACCAATAAGATTTTTGCTGGCGGAACTTCTCGAGGTACTGTATCAGCGACTTTATCATTAAACATTTTGCGCCGCGCAGCACGTGACTTACATGCTAACCACGCAGAAACCGTGTCAAATATGACTCGCAAACTACCGGCAGGAAACTATGGTACAGCGCCAGTAGGTGTTTGCTATCCAGTATTCTGCAGCACTGATTTGATCCCCGATCTTCGTGAATTACCTGGTTTTGTTCCAGTTGAAGAGTATGGTAATCCAGCAGGTGCAGTTGAAAATGAAGTTGGAAAATGCGAATCTTTCCGTTTCATTTGCAGCCCTGAGTTAGTAGAAATTCAAGATGCAGGCGCAGCAGTAGCAGGATCAGTTCCTCCATTAAAATCAACCACAGGTACTTCAGCCGACGTTTACCAAGTAATCATCGGGTCTAAGGATGCTTGGGGGCACATCGGATTGAACATGGATAGAAAATCTGTAACGGCTATTACCCCAGGGCAGATCGATAAAGCCGATCCGCAAGGGCAACGTGGTTATGTAGGAACTAAGTTTTATTACAACGCAGTTATCCTTAACAACCTGCAAATGAAAGTGATCGAAGTTGCTACTCGCTCTTTAGCTTAATTGTTAATTAACCCATAGGAGAAATTAACATGAGAGCTTTAACAGTAACAGCTAATTCACTTAGTGATAAACGTGATGGGTATGAGTTACAACGTGTACTGCAAGACGTATATAACCGTATGCGTAGCGTTATGCTTACAACGGCGGGTTTGGTAATTAAAGCAGGAGCATCTCCAATTGCTAAAACAGGCGCTTCTATTACTTACTATATAGCCGAAGGTGTTACACGTTCTATTGCGGCTAGTACAGATATGCCCGCCTTCACCGGCACCGTAGCTAATGCTTTATTTTGTCCATATGTTTTCAGCGTGGATAAAGCAGGCACTACCTACGTGCAGCAAGGTACAGCAGGTGCATCACTACAAGGTATGAAATACCCGGAATTAGACCCTACACGGGCCACAATTGGTGTGGTAATTATCAACCCAACGGTAGGCACTTTCACAGGTGGTGCTAGCGCGCTAGATAGTACAGCGGCTAACGCTATTTATATCAGCCCGATTGGCGCGTTTGATCCATCGGCTACAGTTTAATTTAAGGAGATTATATGGAAACAGTTGATATTCGTGGGGTTAACTTCTGCACTAGCAAAGCTACAGCAGCAGCAGGTACAACCACAACTTTTAGTACCACTGGCGCTACTTTATATTGCATTCGTGGAAAAGCTTTTTCCACCAACGCGGCGACTAACGCGGCGACACCTACTGCTGATGCGGTAACAGGTACTACTTTCGTACCTATTACGGCGAACAAAGGTGGGGTTTTCGTGTTATGTTACGATGGATCTTCAACTACTGCGGCTACAGCTATCAAAGTAGTCCAAGGTACAATTGAAGATTTGAATGGTGAAGCCGCCGGTGCGTCAGCAGCATTCCTTAACGGATTGCCTGAATTCCCAGCAGTACCTGACACTTTGACACCATTTGCGTATTTAGTTGTTAAAGTAGGGGCGTCTGGTGCAACTTGGACTTTTGGTTCAAGTAACTTAGCTGGCCCACCCGCTAATACGGCTATTACATTTACTGACGTTATGGCGCTACCAGATCGTCCGCAACCGTAATTGATTAATTATGAAGGTAGTTTTATACTACCTTCATAAAACTTGCGGGTTGATAGGAGATCATATAAATGGAAAATACAGAATTATACGGCCTTAATCTAAATTATAGGAGATGTGGGTTAACGGCTGGTACTACAAATACATTCACCACAACTGTTGATATCCACTATTCGTTACGTGGCAGAGCGGCATCAGCAGCTGCTATTTCTAATGCAGCACCGCCAACTACCGACTATAATACTGGGCAACCTTTTATACCAGTTGGGCCTAACGAGGCTTGTGTATTTGTGTTTTCGGTTGATGGCACTGGAACACTAGACATAGCTACGCGGGTTATGCAAGGTTCTATAGTAGAATTAGATGGGTCTACAAATGGCGCATCTGCTAATTACGTTAACGCATTATCACAATTTCCAACGATACAAGACACCGTAGTCCCATACGGATGGGGGTCATTGTTAAAGTAGGGGCGGGGGCGTCGCCGTGGACGTTTGGCGTATCAAACTTCGCAGGCCCACCAACTAATACCAGTATAACATTCACATCAGGTAGTGTGATACCTGATAGACCAAGATCAACTTAATTTTTAGGAGTAAAACATGGGAACAAAAACAGCTATAGAAACAAAAGACACAACAGCAGGTATTGATTTAGTAAGAGAATTTGCACCGGATAACGAAGTAATCGCCGATCCTATTGAGCTTAACACTAGATTCTTAGCACCTGGCACTAAAGGCGGGGATTTATATAGTAAAGAAATAGCGTTTATGGAAGAAAAAGTAACATTCATGATCGCAGAAACCACCGATAAAACGGCAGAAATAGTAGTATCCGTATCGGTTAATTGTGAGACTAAGTTACTTGAACGTGGTAAGCCGTACACTTTGCCGCGTAAGTTTTTAAATGCACTTATCGCTAGAAAAGGTGAAGTAGCGACCGAGAATTATAAAGATAAAGATGGGGTGGATCAGACGCGCACAAGAATTAAGTACATGCCAGTCCATGCGATAACGGTACTGGATGATCCGTCTGGCGCTAATGGTAGAGCCTGGTTTGAATGGCAATGTAGAAACGCTTAAATATTATGAATTATTTACAATTGGTGCAACGGGCAGGTTTGGAAGTTGGCGCATCAGGTTCTATAACGGATGTAAGCGCGGCAACGGGTGAATTTTTACGGATTACCAATTGGATAAATCAAGCATGGCTTGAACTCCAAATGGAACATAATGATTGGTTGTTCATGCGTAAGAGTGCAACTTTTAGTACTATAGCAGGCGATGGCGATTACGATATAACCGCCGCACCTATATCTATAGCAGATTTTAGCGGCGATTACGTTACTAATTCATTTCGGCTTTATGACGATATTGGAGATGAACAATATTTAATCCAAATGGATTATGATAGTTTTCGAGATCAATGGTTATTTGGTTCCAATAGAACTTCTCAAAGTAGACCACAATTCATTGCGGTAGCGCCGGATAAGAAGTTACTATTGGCGCAATTGCCTGATAAAGTTTATACCGTAGTATTCGATTATTTCAGTGTCCCTACGCTAATGACGGTTGCCAATAACTCGGTTCCAACAGGATTACCCGATAGATTTCATATGGCGCTAGTTTATAAAGTAATGGAATGGTATGCTTCGTACGAAAACGCACCTGAAGTAGCCACTAGAGGTTCTATGTATTATTCATTCCAATTGGATTCTCTACGGCAAAATCAACTGCCACCGGTAATCATAGAAGCAGGATTCATTTAAATGTCAACACCAAATGTAGATGTAGTACCGTTGCAAGGTGGAGTAGATCAGGTAACTACGCCTATATTGGTACAACCCGGTAAACTATTATCGGCATCTAATTACGAACCCGACATATTCGGCGGATACGCAAGAATGAAGGGAATAGAAAGGTTTGATGGTAGACAATCCCCGACCGACGCACCATATTATGTCATGGACGCTAATATAACGGGAACTTTGGTCGTAGGTGACACCGTAACGGGCAACACTTCGACGGCAACAGGTAAAGTAATTTACATCGATCTTACTACAACCCCGGACACTGTGGTTGTTACTAGAGTTACAGGTACATTTGGTGTTGAAGATATTTTAGTTGGCGTTTCTACCGTTGGTAGCATAACCGCGACCATTTATCAGGGTGCCAGCAGCACCGCGGAGCATTCCTTGTACAAAGCGCTAACGGCGGCTGAATACCGCACGGACATATCAGCGGTGCCAGGTGAGGGTGCAGTACGCGGAGTTTGGGAATATAAGAATGATATTTATGCGTTTAGAAATAATGTAGGTTCTACGGAATGCAGAATGTACAAGGCCACCACCGGCGGTTGGACTCAAATAACCTTTGGCAAGGAGTTACAATTCGATGCAGCCGTTGGTGAAATATCTGAGGGGCAAACCGTTACAGGGTTATCGTCGGGGGCAACAGGAGTTGTGCGACGTGCGTTGTTACGTACTGGAACGTGGACTTCCGCGGGGGTTGGGACGTTATTCTTCGACACAATCACCGGCACTTTCACTGACAATGAAGCGGTTCAAGTAGGCGGCGTAACTAAGGTTACGGCTAACGGCGCTAGTACAGCCGTTACATTAGCCCCAAATGGAAAATTTGATTTTGATAATTACAATTTCTTTGCCAGCGCGGATAAACTGCGAATGTATTTTGCAGATGGTCAAAATTATTGTCATGAATTCGACGGAACCCGGATAATTCCAATCAGAACCGGGTTAGTAGATGACAAACCCAAATTTGTTAAAGGGCATAGAAGCCATTTATTTATCGGTATTCAAAGCTCACTACAGTATTCAGGTATAGGCAATCCTTATTCTTGGACAGCTTTAACAGGCGCAGCAGAATTAGGTTTAGGTGATACCATAACCGGCATAAAACCGCAACGGGGTGACGCTACAACTGGATCGTTGTTAGCTACGACTGAAAACAAAACTTATATTTTATACGGTACATCATCGGCAGACTTTAAGTTAGTTTTATATTCGGATAACACAGGCGCTTACCCTTACACCATACAGAATATAGCACATGCGTATTACTTAGATTCTAAAGGCATTACACAGTTGATGGCATCGCAGAACTTCGGCGATTTTCAAGCAGGGATTATGTCTCAAGCCGTTCAACCTACAATGGACGGAAAGCGTAATCTAGCAGCGGCTAGCTGCACCGTTCGTAGTAAGAACCAATATCGAGTGTTTTACTCGGATGGAACAGGTATGATAATGCAGATATTACCAACTGATAGCGGTAATATCGTAGCAGGCGGTTTGATGCCGTTTGATTATAGCTCCATAACCAATATGAACACCGTAGTTTCTTACGTATCGGATACGGGGCAAGAGCGGATATTTGCAGGCGGTGCTAACGGGTACGTCTATGAATTGGACAAAGGTACAAGTTTAGATGGCAGTGATATTGACGCGCATATTCTGCTAACATTTAATTACATGAAGTCACCGTATATTCGTAAGCGTTACCGGAGAATTGTGATACAGTTTAAGGCATCTGGTACAATCGATGTTGACATCGGTTACGATTTGGCGTATGGGCGCGTGGAGCACGGCATTCCAAATAGCACGAATGTAGTAGGTGGGGGTTTTTGGGATTCGTTCACTTGGGATAATTTCACGTGGGACGCGGCGTATTTACAGGAATTCAACGTGGACACGCCAGGTGTTGGCGAAAACATATCGGTCTTGATAAAAGGCAATAGCAACCAGGATGATACGTTTACGATCCATACTGTTATAACAAACTATAGTATAGGAAGAATGCAGCGATGACAGATTACAATAGAACAGGTAATCCAGTACAGGGGTCGCGCGGGTTATCGGTATTAATCCGAAACGAATTCACGTTAATCGAAACTGCGTTAGATAGCAAGGCCAATATTGATTCACCGGCTTTAACCGGTACACCTACAGGCCCAACACCAACGATAGGCGACAATAGTACAAAATTGGCAACGACGGCTTTTGTCTTTAACGCGGCATTGACGTCAACATTACCCGGCCAAACGGGTAACGCAGGTAAATTCTTGCAAACCGATGGAACGAATGCTTCGTGGCAATTTACGCTGCCCACACAAACAGGTAATTCAGGTAAATTTTTGACAACCAACGGTACTTCTGCATCATGGGGTTTACCTAATCTACCCCCTGATACACTTCTACGATTAAGTTAAGAGGAATTTAAATGGCTACAACACCAGCATATACAGCAACGCCGAAGAATGGCATGGCGGTTATTTCTGTTGCTAATACCGGGCGTGATGGTACTGGCACCATAGGAACTATATTCTCAGCAGGCGCTAGCGGTTCTAGAATCGATAAGATAATCATCAAAGCCCAAGGAACCACTACGGCGGGTATGGTTAGGCTCTTTATTCATGACGGGTCTAACGCACGACTGATCGATGAAGTGCTTGTACAAGCCATAACACCGAGCGCTACCGTGCAATCTTTTCAAGTTGTACTAGCCGCTAACCAGATCACCGTAGAACTTCCGATTATACTACCAAACGGTTACTCTTTACGAGCTTCTACTCATAACGCGGAATCTTTTAATATAATCGCTATGGGCGGCGACTTCTAATATGAATTTTAACGATTACCCTTATAGGGGGCAGTACGGATTCCCTGATAATTGGCCTACAGAATGGCCGTACTGGGATAACTTAATATTGTACCCACCTAGCACATCGGCTGGTACGTCGCTTACTTATTCAGGGCCTATTGTGCCCGACGATGTTTACCATGTTCTAGCGCTAGTATGGGGCGGTGGTGGGTCTGGCGCTGGCTCCCCCGGTACACAGGATGGTAGCTCAACCGGCGGGGGTGGTGGGGGTTTCGCAGCAGGTATAATTGATTGCGTACCAGGTCAACAATTGCCCGATGTAATTATAGGCGGCCCTACTAACGGTACTTCCGGCGCGGCAGGCTCAACCGGGTCTACATCGTCTATTGGTAATTTATTAATAGCAACTGGAGGGTTGGGTGGAGTTAACGCAGCTACTTCTACATCAGCAACAGGCCCCGCCGGTGGATCAGGAAATGCTAATTTAAGAATAGGTTTTACGGCTATCGGCGGGCACGGCGGTAGTACAAGTGGGTTAGGCGCAACATCGCGTAGAGCTACTGGCGGCGGTGGGCCTGGTTGGTTTTGGACATCTAACCCGGCAGATGGTAAACGTAACAGAGGTGGTGACACTACACAATCACACGCTCTATCTTGTGGTACAGGCGGCGGCGGGTTAGGGGGTAGAGGCGGGGATTCCGCCCAGATATTAACCGCTAACCAATTAACAGCAGGAGGTGGATTGGGCGGCAACGGCGCTGATCATACCGCGACCACAGGCAATTTAAACGGCGGTGGTGGTAGCAGGGGTGATGGCAACAACGCGCACCCAACAGCAGGGCCGGGGTTTTTTTCGAATTATGCAGCTACCGCGTTAGCAGCAATAGCGGCTAACAACACTATAGCGTCTATGGATAGGTACGAAACCATACACACATTTCGTGTACTTATTAATATGTTTGCCTTTGGTGGGCACAACGGGAACGCCGCGCTTAAAATACGGGAATTTTACATAGGTGGCCCGGGCGTAGGCACGGTAAATTCTGCAGGCACTATAAACGCCGTGCTAGGTTTGGGGGGTAACGGCGCGTCATTCGGAGGCGCTAATGGTGTAGCTTCTAACTCGGCAGGGGCGGTAACAGGAAGTAACGCTGATTTCTTCGGCGGCGGCGGTGGCGCCGCGAACGCTGGCGCTGGGGCATGTACAGGCGGTAATGGTGGTGTAGCAGGCGGCGGAGGTGGCGCACGTAACGGTTCGACTGGCGCAGCTTGTACAGGTGGACAAGGTGGTGGTGGATTCGCTATACTAGCTTGGGTACGTGGATTTTAATATATTGAGGTAAATAAAAATGGCTTTAAGTCCTATTTACAACGCGAATAGTTCAGGCTTATTAAGTAATGCAGAATCTAAGGATATGCAATACCGTAATGCCTTGCTTGGTCTGGGAACAGGTCTGTCTAAACAAGACGCCAGCGGTAATATATTAAAATTTAATCCAACGGGCAGTTTAGCACAAGCATGGGACGCCGCCGGTAATCGATTAAGTGGCAGTCAATTTTCTAACCTAGTAGCGGCTAACCCAGTAACCGGGCCGGTGAAACAAACAATGAGCGGAACCGCATCTGATGCCGCAATTCGTAATTTATTATTGCAGCAAGGTGTAGCTAAAGGTATTGGCGATGATGTATTACGTAACGCTACGTTAGATCAATTAAAAGCAGCAGCTATGCTTACTGGAAAAATAACTCCGGCGGCTAGAACAACTCCGCAGCAACCACCGGCGCAGCAGCAGCAATTCATACCCGGCGTAACGCCTGGTAACGCCCCCGGCATGGTCAGGTCAGCTATGCCTAGCAGACCCGCGCAACCCACATTAGACCCTAGAAGCGGTATTTTGTACGGAACAGGTAACGCCAATATTTCAGATCAACAGATTCGTAGTTTCATAACCAATGCACCAAATAATCAAGCCATACTGGATGCAGCGGTTCAGAACAATATATCCGTGGATCAAATATCCAGGGCTATGGGTGGTCAAGGCGGTTTTGACACTAACAATATTACTAAGTATTTAGCGCAACAAGGCATAACACGCCCACCCATTTCTTCACCGAAAGATTTAACTGGCGGGCAACCACCGGCTACTACAGGTCAATCAGGGGCGTTAAACTTACAGCCCGGTCAACTGAACATGGACGGCGCTACAGCGGCTTATATAAATATGCTGCAACAGCAAGCCACCAATGCTAATAACCTGAATTTAGATATTTCGGGCAAATTACAGCAAGCAATGCAACAAAATATTGCAAATGCCCCTTCGGTCAATTACACGCCAGCCCAATTGGCGCAGACTAAAGTTACACCACAGATGACGGTGCAAGGGCAATTAGCCACTATATTAAAAAACAATTCACCGTTGATGCAGCAAGCGCGTACCGAAGCGCAACAACAAGCCGCTAGACAAGGGTTGTTGAATTCATCGTTAGCCGGAACGGCTGGCGAACAAGCGTTGTTAAAACAAGCATTAGGTATCGCCACACCTGATGCCGAAACCTATCGCGGTGTAGGTATGGCTAACACCCAAGCGGCTAATCAGATGAATTTAGCGAACGCCCAAAACAGTATGCAGGCCCAGCAAATTAATTCGGCCAACATACTGCAACGTAATATTGCTAACGCTGAACTCGGCGCTAAAGTCGGTATGTTCAATGCTGATCTGGTTTATAGAGGGGCGGATGCCGACGCTAATCGCAGGTTCCAAAACTATCAATTGAATACTACATTAGCTACCGATCTATTCGGTCGTCAAATGGATAACGACAATAAACTCAAATTACAAGAAATTGAGCAACGTTACCAGAAAGATATCCAAGGTTCGCTCAATGCCTCAAATATGTACAACGGCTTAATCGATCAGATGGGGCGCATTAATGCGATGGATGTTCCAGGCGATGCTAAACAATCCATGTTGAATAACTTATTCGATGTGTTTGATAGCCAAATGGGCTTGCAGCAAAAAATGCTTGGCTTATCGACAAATTTATTCCAAGGCACGAACGGCACGAGCAGCTTTAGAACTACTTCATCTCAAGCTAACACGCCTGGTTTTGACGCTAAAGCGCCTCAATTCGTTAACCAATCAACCGGTGCGACGTTGGGGCAGGATACTAATACCCCAACCAAATTTAACACAGTAGGTGGGAGTATTTCGACCGATCTAGCTAAGAAAATTTCTACGATCCTTAAGATCGATCCTAGATTCGTGGTTACTATTGATCAGAAAAATGCTAATAAACAATTTAGCCAAACGGTAGAAAACTTAGTAGAAACAGGTCGTATGGAAAAAATAAGTTTAGAGAAATATTTAGGTCAAGCACCAGGCGGCATGTTGGGCGGTAGTAAAAAATTACATGAACCGTTAGATCAATTGTTTAGATTGATGGACGGCCATGTTTACTATGACTATAGCAACGCGCTAGGTAATGCTAAACCGGCTGGCGCATGATTGAGTTCTCTATAACTAGAGATAAAAATTTAATCCATTCTATCGTAACGGATAAGGATATTTGGAAACGAGTTACTGATGACAGTGTTACCAATCCAAATTTATTTTTTGTTTCTCTTGAACCACGATTTGTATGGGTATTGGTTCGTGACGATGACGAAATTATGGGTTTATTTCTAGCCGAAAAGCGTAATCACATAATGTACGAAGTGCATACGATGTTGTTACGCGCGGCTTACGGTAACGCGCTGCATATAGCTAAAGAAGGCCTGAAGTGGGCGTTTAATAACTTGTTAAATTGCAAACGAATCATAACGTTAGTACCTTCGTATAATATATTAGCCGATAGACTTTGTAGAAACACGGGGTTACAATTCATAGGATTAAATAGGGGATCATACTTGTACAACGGCGTTATGTATGATACTAAACTATACGGAATAAGTAAGGAGGAATTATGCCAGTAGCACCAGCGATAGCAGCGGTTGCAGCCGCAGCGGGTAGTGCAGCAACAGCAGTAGGCGGCGCTATATCCGCTGGTATGGCGGCTGTTGGGGGTTTATCTGGTATTATGTCTGGCGTCGCTATAGCAGGTGGCGCACTGCAGGCAGTTGGGGCTATAACCGGTTCTAAAGCACTTTCAAGCATTGGCGGTATAGCTTCAATGGTTGGTGGGGTGGGCGGCGGCATATCCGGTATGGCTAATATGGCTAAAGGATTAAGCGGCGCGGCGTCAGCTTCACGATTAGCTGGATCGGCTTCTAAATCAGCAACCGGCTTATCGCAAGCTACTAACAGAACTGGTTTGAATTTAGGAACTGATAAACATCTATGGAATGCAGGTGGGAACGCCGCTAAAGGCGCGGAATCCGCGCTCTTCGGCCCAATGGCTAGTAACCCAGCGGCAAGGGTCGGATTGCTGAATAATCAAGGTGCTGTACAAGCACCCGGTATGCCGCCTACGGGCGTTGGCGCAGGGCAATCACCTATGGGCGCAGTAAGTGAAACAGGTGAGGCATTACCTTTTGATCAACGTATGCACGATTTAATGGCCAGATACGACAACGCATCTATGTGGGGGATGCAGGCTTTAGCAGGCGCATCAGATGCTTATATGCAATATGAAATGGCAAAACTATATCAAGAACCACAAATGGCTAGGTTGCGATTTGACCAACAACAGGCCAATATATCAAGGCAGAACCAAGCTAGCGTTCCTAGCTTAAGCGGAGCTATGAACCAAGGTGGCTTCTTAGATCAAGGTTTTGTTCAATAATGCAATTAAGTCAAGATACTTTATCTAAGTTCGGATTAGGGCATCCTGAGGTAACGCCGTCAGACCCAACTACGCACATACCTACTATAGGTGTGGGTTCGAATATCTTGTACAGCAATAACCCATCTAGCACAGCGGTCTATGATCCTAACGCAGATGGAAGTTTCATGAAGGATTTGAACACCGGCGCAGACATACACCCCAATGGTTCTAATGTTTTTAATTATAAAGCGCCTAAACAGATAGCGACTGCTAAGTCAAATTCGGCTAGTTCGCTAAAACCGACTAATCCGTTTTTGAACACCGGCACGGTTAAAAATTCTTTCACAGCAACCGTAAACAAGCCACGGCCAAAAGTTACTACAAGTTCTGCTTCCGGTATAAACCCACCCAGGGTTATCAATAATACTTCAAGCGGTATTAAAACTGGTTTAGTAAGATCGACAACTAACAATACTGTTACTAAGAAACCTTCTATTGCTTCGCAAAAATTAGTAACAGCGGCTAAACCAACTATAAATAACTTGTTTACTACGATTAATAAAATCATCGGCAACATCATAGGTAGGAGATAATATGCCTTTACTACAACAAGGTGCATCTGAAGAAGAAATGCCTGAAGAAGAAATGCCTGAAGATGAGGCCAACGAACAAGAAGAACCGGGTGAAACTGAAGGCGCTATGATGCCTAACCAAGCACAATTGGAAAGTAACGACGATACTTTAACGGTTACGCCAGACAACATAACTCAAGAGATATTTAACAATGCAGATGAAGATTTGAAGCATGACATAACGCTCATTGTTAAAGCCGGTATGGAGTTATTGTTCGATGAAAAAAGTCATAAGATGATCTTCGATAGTATTCGCCCTAATGACCAGGTACCATTAGCTGATGAATTAGGGGCTGGCGCTACTAACATCATGGCCCAAATGTACGATACCAGCATTAAACAAAACACACCTATGCCTGAAGCCGCTATCGTACCGGCTGGGGTAATATTGATCGCAGCAGTGTGTGAATATGTTAATGAAGTCGGTTTGGATAAAGCGACTGACGCTACATTTGCTGACGCAGTAGAAATGTTCATTTACGCTATGCAAGATAAATTCGATCCAGAATTTAGACAAAAGAACGGGTTGCCGCCGTCGCCTCCACAACAGCAAATGGCTCAAGCTGAACAAGGAGAACAAGTTCCTCAAGGAGAGGAAGCAGCGCAAGCCATAGGGCCGGGGGCGCAAGCAGCGCCAGGTTTATTACAGGGGGTTTAATTATGCCATTGTTAGGGATGTTAGCAGCAGGCGCTATTAAAGGTGGCGCTATGGGTAAATTGCAGGCTGAAGAAACTAAGAATTCCATATTTAGGGAAATGGTTGGCCAAGAAATCGCCCATAAATATGATATGCGCAGAATAGAAGCCCAACAATCCAAACAAATGGGCACCGCATATTATAAAAATCAATTGAATATGGAACGTGACGCGGCTAGATCAGAACAACGCGCCCAAGAACTGAAGGCCAAAGGTGAAGAACAACGCGCTTCACAAGAAAGCAAACACGGCTTTACGCTTAAAGAGATTGATGCTAGGAACGCAGGTGCAGCAGCACGTAGCGCTGAAGCCACTTCCAGAACGGCTATGACACAATCTGGCGCTGATCGTCGTAAAGCTCAAGATATAGAAATTAAGCAACGCCAGCTAGATATTCAACAACAATTGGCCGATACTAAAGGTGAACTAGCCGATGTTACTAAAGCTAAATCGGGGGTGCCTATTGATAAATCTAAGCAAATGAAGAATAATTCGGGAATCGATTTCTCAATGTTCTAATATTTGCAATGGCAAAACCCACCGCACCATTAAATGTATTCCAGCAATTTCGTAAAGCTAATCCAGAATACGAAAATTTAGATGATAGAGCGGTACTAGGTTTAGTATCACAGTCTAAGAAAATACCATTTAATGAACTGGAAAGTAAGTATTTACCTAAAGACCCTATAGCGGCTTTTAGGGTAAAGAATCCTAGGTTCAAAGACGCATCTGACGATGAGATAATGGCCATGGCTTCACAAGCTACGGGCAAATCAGCCGAAGAAATTCGTCAAAAAATAACCCCGCCCCAATCAGCTAAACCCAAAGCGTCAGATATGACATTCGGTGATTTCATAAAATCAACTGGCGTTGGCGTTGGTGATGCGCTATCTGGTTTAGGGTATTTAGCAGAAAAAGTCGGTGCTGAAAAAGTAGGGAAAGAATTCAAAAAATCCGGTGAACGCTACCAAAAAGGTTTTGAGTCTAGGATGACTGAAGCCGGTAAATTAGCGTTGTCTAAAGAAATATTCGAAGATGATCCTAAGTCTATGATCGGTGCGCGGCTATCCGATGACGCGGGGGCGGCGTTATTAATGACAGCGGGTAGATCATTACCAGCAACGGTTAGTGCTATCTTACCAGGTTCATTAGCTACTTCAGCCTTGCAAGGTTTAGCTAAATTAGGCTTGGTCGGCGGCGCATCTGCAACCATACCACTATTAGCAGGCACAGCTAGTGGTATAACAAAAGGCGCTAAAGCCATATCGGCTATTCCATATGCTGTTGGTTTTGGTGCAGCAGAAGGTTTATCGGCTGGCGCCATGAACGCTGCGTCATTAGAAGCATCAATTAAAACAATGCCGTTGGACGAACTTAAAAAATCCCCGGTGTTTAATAAATTAAATGAACAGCACGGATTTGAGAAAGCACGTGATATGCTCGCTAAACAAGCGGCTGACGACGTTTTCAAATCTACTGGATTAGCCGTTGGCGCTATTGGCGCGGCAACAGGCGGCGGTGTTCTGAGCCAATTGGCACGTAAAGCCACTGGCCAAGCAGCAACCGAAGGTGTTATTAAAACGGTAGGAAAAGGTGTTGCTGGCGAAGCCATACAAGAAGCCCCACAATCCGGTGCTGAAAAATATCTTACCAACGTTACTGAGAAAGAATTACTAGACCCCAGCATCGACCCTATTCGTGGCGTAACAGCGGCTACTTTATCTGGCGCAACAGCCGGGGGGTTAACTGGCGGTGTGTTGAGTTTACCCTCGGCTAGAGTCGGTGGGAAACGCCCAATACCTGAAGCGCAACCCGAACAGGCAACCACGCCTACGCAAACCCCACAGCAAGCACAAAGTGGGCCAGCGGCTCAAGCTATAGAACAAGCAGCCAATTTAGCCAAACAAGCCAGTGGCATAAATGCTCAAGGCGTAACTGCGGGCATGGAAAATGTAGCTAAAGCCACGAATGCCGACGAAGCGATAGCGGCAGCCCAAAATATTGTATCGGCTAAACCAACTACCCCTAAAGAACTATTCGAGACGGAACAGGGCCGTAACGAATTGCTGAACGCTATTAATAAGAGTTCAGTTACATTCCCTGGGCAACCAACTGAGGGTTTAACTTATGGCCAAGCCAATGAAACCAAGCAAGCAGAAAAAACGGGAGAAACCAACTCCCTTCAAGTATTAGAAGCGAAAGCTAAAAAGCAATTACAAATTGTCGAGCAAAATTTAGTAAAAGAGAATTTAGCTCGACAAGGTGGGGATACAAGCGATCGCAATCAGCAAGCTATTGAGTTCTTAACTCGGCGTAAAGCATTGTTAGAAATGCAAATAACCGAGCAGGCGTATATTCCTAAAGATAAGATCGATGAACTGGATAGGCTAATAACGGGGCAAGAGCAACGTAAGATAACTAACCCGGACACTTGGGCGGATGTTGACCAAAGAGTATTGGATCGCGCGTACGCGAAGCGTGACGAACTTATCCAATTACAAGAGTTAGAACAGTTCAATCAACCTCAACCCGATCAAACACCTAGTGGCGATACACTAGTCGCACCAGAACAAGCGGTTGAGGTTGAGCCAACCCAAGAAACTGTTATCCCTGAAGAAACAGCGCCGCAGGAACCCACATCGATTTTTGATAGGGTAGAAAATATAAGCACTTCCCCTGAGCTACCGGAGAAGTTAATTTATGAACGGTTGAGTTCACCCACTACTTCAAAAGAACAATTTGCTCAAGACCTTATCCGATTATCCACGGATAAAGACACCGGGCGTATGCCGGCTTTCGCATCGGCTAAAGAGGTTTACGAATACCTGGATACTAGAAACTTAGCATCAGGCGCTAAACACCCTATCGATGGCGATGCTATCCTTAAAAGATTTGATGCTGAAACGCTGCGTAATCAATTGCAAATCCAGCAGCAAATCAACGAATCGATTAATAACCCTGATTCTATCTATAGCAATCCTAAGCTAAAAGTACGTAAGGATATAACCCCTGAGCTTATAGAACAAGGCCAGAAAGGTTATGCTGAACGTATAGAAAAAGCCGCTAAACGAGTTAACGCCACGCCGTTGGGTATTCGTATGGCGCAAGAGTTCAAGGAAGGTAATGGCGCATCTTTAGTAGGTAAAACCGCCAGCAATATGCACGACGTAGCGCAATTAGCTCAAATACTACGCGATCCCAGATTTGAGACACTAAGAGTGTTTTTACTTGGCGACGGTAAAATATTGAACCATTACGGCCTTACATCAAGATTACCGGGCGCGGTTAGTTTTAATCTTAGCGAAGTTTTCAGTAGCATAGACACCTACATGAAAAACACGCCAGGGGCTACAAGTTTCGTGCTTGTGCATAATCACCCAAGCGGCGATCCCGCCCCATCATCGGCTGACATAACCGTAACAAAAGAGTTTGCTAAACGGGTTAAAGGTTTCGCTGGGCACGTGGTTATTGACAGCAATAAATATTCTGTCATAACCGATACGGGTAGAACGAAGTCTTTTGCTATTGATAATAAAGATTTTGGCAAACCAGGCAGGGAGCATTGGGCCATAAATTTAAGATTAGGTAGTACGATAGACCTACTTAATATTGCTAAGAAGTTCCAAAATAAAGATGGGTACTTCACTTTAGTAGGGCTAGATGCCCGGTTGCGCGTAGCTGCGTTAGCCGAAGTTCCTAACACGTCTATGGAGCTTGATAAGCTAAAGCTAACGGCTAACCTCCGCCGGTTTGCAATTAACAGCGGTGCTACTAAAACCGTGGCGGTGCTGCCCGAAGGTTCTGAAATAATGCACCATCCAAAACTTAAAGCTGCCATTAAATCTGGTCTTATTAACGAAGTTATTGATATCCGCAACGGCCAGCCGATACTACTATCGGTGCTCGACACCAAACAAGTATTTGGTGTAGGTAAGAAAAGCGTAATGGAAAATGCGCCCAGAAAAGAGCCTAGAACGGCCAAATTGGGTGGCGCACAAAGTAAGCAATTAGCCGATATTAATAAACGGCTAGCATCAATGCAGCAAACGCAACAGCAGATGGCCGCGCAGATAAAAGCCACCAATGCGTTAAAGAACCAGGTAAAAACGGGTGCTGAGAAAGCAGTAGCAAAAGCCATGGCTAATAGTAACGCGGTCAATTTACCTGAAGCCATGACTGCTGCAAAATTGCCTTCTAAAGACATGAATCAGGCGCAACGTATAACGCAAGTATCAGGCCCGACACCAACGCCCCCTAATACTAAAGCGCCCGCTGCACCCAAAGTAACGAAGGAAGAATCGCTTCGTACTATTTGGCAAGACAACATGATCCGCATGAAAACGTTACAGCAATGGGTCGAAAAAGAATCTGGCAAAAAGTTAAGTGAACACGCTGACGTTTACGCCCGTGAGAATCTTTCTAAAGCAACCACGGCTAATAAAATTGAGGATTTTAGAGATAAATATGTGCAGGCGTTAGTAAAAGACGCTGGCAAAGCACGTATCGATGTAAATGAACTGGCTGAGTATTTGGAAATGCGCCATATTCCAGAAGCCAATGCTTACCAACGGTTTATTCATAATGATTCCGCCGCGACCGCAAATGGTATACCTGACGCGGTAGCGAATTCGGTAGTTAAGGCTTACGAAGCTAGAAAAGACTTTAAGAAATTTGAACAGTTAGCCCAGCGCATGTGGGAAATTGGCAACATGACGCTTGATTTAAGAGTGAAAAATGGGTTAGTTTCTAAAGAGCAAGTAGCTGCGTATAAAGGACGATATCAATACTGGGTGCCATTACGCGGTGATAATGTAAAGCGTTCAGTAAAAGACAAGCGCAGATTCGGCCATCTTTCGCGCGATGAATTTGTGTTTGAAAACTTAGTTTTGGGACATGAGATTGCTATTATGCAGGCCGAACAAAATAAATTGGCCATGTCAATAGCATCCTTTTTGATAGAAGCTGACAACCCTAACATTGGTACGATATCAGCGCCGCGTAAATTCGCGACACTTGATAACTTTGCTTACGTAGTATCTCATAACGGCTTGGATATAACATCTTTTAGAACCAAAGAACAAGCCGATATGTTTGTTGAGCAGGTTAGGGGTAAGACGAAATCAACACATGATTTTATAATAACCAAAACCTCCGATCCTCAAGTAATTCTACGCACACGGCCATTTTTACAGCCTAACGAAGTGGCGCTGTACATAAACGGTCACGAAGTTAGAATGCAAATCAATGACAAAGCGGCAGCTAATGCGCTTAACCGCGTTGGGATGGAAGGATTAGGCGGCATATTAGCCATGGCTAGAGGGCTCAATAATTTCTTGTCTAAATCGTACACCGCGTGGAGCCCCGATTTTATATTCACCAACATAGCCAGGGACTTAGGTGGTGGTACTTTTGTACTAACTGGTGAATACGGCGCTAAGGTCGCCGCTAAAGTTATAAGTAATTACGGCAGAGCCATGTCTAGACTAATTGCACATGCCAGGGGCAAACCTGATGCGGTAGTTGAACAATACCGAACATTCGGCGGCAATACTGGCGCAGCTTATTTAGAAGATATAGAACGCATCGGTAGAACGTCGGTGGCGTCCGCTATGGAACAAATGAATATGATAGCGGCGTATAATACCGCTTACAAGCACATAGAAACCGATTCTAAACGTCAGGGTAAATTACTAAGCCCAGGTCAGATAGCAAGACGCGCGGCGCTTAAAACAGGTTTCTCTAGGCTTTCTAAAATACCAGTGCTTGGCCATTTCTTAAAAGTTATGGAGGCGATCAATGGTGTAGCCGAAAATGCTTTACGAGTGGCTACTTTTGAGACTTTAGTAAACGAAGGCAAATCCCCACAAGAAGCAGCTTTCGCGGCTAAGAACTTAATGAATTTTAACCGTAAAGGGACTATCGCTAACCAAGCCGGCGCGCTGTATTTATTTTTTAATCCAGGTATGCAGGGCGCGCAAGTATTTGCTAGGGCGTTTGTTAGATCACCTAACCGTGAACAAGTATGGGCTTTAGGCGCCACTATGGCGTCTATAAGTTTCTTGTTAGCGCAATTCATTCGAGGTGGTGGGGAAGAAGAAGAGCGTAAATGGAATGGTATACCGGGTTACGTAAAAGATCGTAATTTGGTATTAGATTTTAACGGTTGGCAAGCGACAATCCCTGTATCTTACGGATTCGGCATATTTCATACCTTCGGCAATTTAATGTCCGATGTTACTAATGGTGAAAAAGCTAACACCGCTGCTTGGCGGATGGCTAGTTCGCTATTCACACATTTCTTTGTGTTCGGCGACCCAATTGTGGAAACTAAAGGTAAATATGACGTTAGATTGGGTATGCTATTACCAACAGCGGTTAAACTAGGTGTCGGGCCGGATACAAATATGGATGGGCTAGGCAGGCCCATTTACCCATTTAGCTTTTCAGATAACGTACCTGATAGCCAGAAAATGACACGATCAGCTAGAAATACTTGGTATGAGGGCATGGCGTACACACTAAATGACATAACCGGTGGTAATAAATACACTTCAGGCGGTATAGATGTATCACCTAATTCTATTAAATATTGGGTAGAAAGTTTGACCGGTGGTTGGGGTAAATTTACAGCCGATCTCGCTAACATGGCGAAAGGTTTACCGCAAGGGGTGGCGCCTGAACTAGAAAACATACCGATAGTGCGTAAGTTCGCACGTAACCCGGGCATAGCCGATACCCGACTTAATTTTTGGACTGAAGCTAACGACGTTAAGCGCGAGCACGATAGTCTTAAAGCTATGATCAAGGACAACGCGCCTGAGCTTAATTTCATACCTGAAGAAAAGCGTAAAGACATTATTACCCTTTATAAATTAATGGATAAACAATCCAAATTGGCAGCGAAAATCCGCAATACGGCTTTAGAAGTACAGCGCGATGCTACGCTGTCTCTTAAAGAGCGCGAGCTTAAGTTGAAAGAATTAGAACGGCAAGAAGCACACGCTTATGACACTTTTATTAAACACTTTGATTTAAACAAGGGGAATAAACTATGAGTGAATTTGGTAGACGGGGGTATGATTTCCCTCAAGGTTTTGTTGCAAATGAGGTAATACAAGAGCGGTTAATAAATTTAGCTAAATGCCAGGAAAATACAGTCTCTGAAGTTAAAGAACTTCGTAACGACGTGGCTGAGATGAAAAAGCAGATAAATGACATACACATTAAACAAGCTAAACTACCGGTAATGGTGGAAGGGGCTAAATTAATGCTATATGCTATAGCTATATTGATTTTGTCACTGCTATTAATTGGTGGTAAAATAAACATGCAAGATGTCATATTTAAAATTTTATGAGGACAAAAATGCGATACTTAATTTTAGTTTTACTATTAACGTCTTGTGGCCTAAACCCTAAAACAGCTTTAGAAGCTAGTGTTAAAGCCGTGTACGTCGATGAATTAATCCGATCGGGCGCGGTACTAGACGCAGCTATAAATACCCGTATGCCAGAAGGAGACGTCCAGATAATATCCACGGCCTTACACACCTACAATGATTTCAAGCAGGTTTGGGGTGATAAAATTAAAGCCGATCCATTGAAGCTAATGACCGATCTTGCTACGTTCCAGTTGGCCTACAGCCGATTGAGAATTCAGTATGAATATGTTGAGGAAGCGGTTTACAGAAATTGGGGTAACTATTCGCCAATGACACAAGATGTATTGAAAAACTACCAAAGTCGTGCCGTGGAATTGGACAAACTTGTAATGACATTGATCAATGAAGGTAAGACCACCACAGCTATAATCGCTATTGAAGAAGCGGCGGTTGTCATTGGTCGCATTGCCTTAGCGGTGCTATAAGGGGTAAAAATGAATTCAGAATTATTACCAGTTATCATTTCTTCAATGGCTGGTTTATCGAAAACCGGCTATATAATTTTAGGTGCGGCATTGGCGCTTGTATTCATGCACTTTCGTGATTATCGATTGAGCAACACTACTAAATCATTTAAGAGCTACCTATTTTCTAATCCAAAGAAATTCGATGAAACATTGATGACATTATTCGCTATCCTTATGGCGGAGGGGTTCCTTGATACATTAGCCGGATTGAGCATAGATCAATTAATTACCACTGGCATTGCATTGGGAGTGGCGGTTAAACGTAAAGTGGAAGGTGCTTAATGTTATTACAAGATTTGGCAAGGATCGTGGGCGAAGCCGTGGTTGCGTACCAACGGGTGAATAATAAAATATGTGTGGCGGCTGAATTTGATATCGATAATTATGTTCAAATGGTTAGAGTCTGGCAGCAATTCCCAAATGCCGACAAAACACCCACCGGTAGAATATGCGCCGCAATCTGCGAAGTATTACATAAGGAATTACCAGATGATTAATCGTTCCAAAACCATGTTTTATTCATCCGGCTTCGAGTATCAATTGCGCGAGGATTTCTTTATTCAAACGGCTATACGGCCTGAAGTGCCTGCTAAATTCTTATTCGTAGAATTGAACACTGAAGGTATGCTTCTTATCAAGAAAGGCTGGGCCTGGGATGGCGCAAGCGGCCCTACATTCGACACCAAAAGCTCAATGGTTGCAGCCATGGTGCATGATGCCTTGTACGGTTTAATGAAGCGGGAATTACTAGCCAGAAAATATAAAACCGAAGCTGATAAATTATTCTACGATCTATTGATCGAAGATGGTATGTGGAAATGGCGGGCTAAATTATGGTACGAAGCCGTTAAAGACATGGGTTGCGATGCGCTGCGTAAACCTGAAAAGATTAAAGAAGCGCCCTAGTAAAAACCCAATAACATCGAAGCATAGTGTTGTATAGAAAACGCTAAATTAAGCACAGATTCCGAAAGCGTATTTAAGCCCCACAGCTAAAATAAACATAAGCAATGCTGCCAAAGGTAGCACAGCCGAGCTTCTGAATGCTCGCATTAAGTCATGTTTTTGCTGTGGGCTGCTTTTAGCTACAAAAATCGCGGTTAACGCTATTATGCACAGTAAATACACTACTATAACGGCCACCGCCATCTCTAATAACAAAACTAATAATTGTTCCATTTTTACACCATCAAGATTTAAAATCCATTAATGCTTTAGCGTAAGCTATTCGCATATTATCGTACAAAAGATCGTGCATTAGTTCGACACCCAATGAGCCTTCACAATTAACTAATATACCCCCCAAAACATTAACCGAGGTTACAATATCGTTTCTATTTAGGTATACTTTTACAAATTCATTGAATTTATTGGCGATTATTTCATCGTTTAAAATAGCCCATAAATTTATAGTGGCTAATTCTTTTTCACGGGCGGTGACACGTTCAGATTTCATATCATCGTTTCTGAATTGCACCAAATAATCGTGCATCAAGTCTCTAACAAAACTATACTTTTCTAGTATTTTAGGGGTGTCTATACCCCTAAAATGTTCCCCCGAAAGCATACCTAATTCATGCTGCATTTTATTATCTATAAAGTGTATAAAGCCCGGTATACCCATCAAATTCGTATCCTTCACAAGCACAGGAATTTCAACCTCAACTTTTTGTCTTTTCATATTTATTTATTAGCCCAATCATTTTATAAAATATACAAGCCATCTCCGCCGATTCTTTAATCCCGTGGCCGTACTTTCTAAATCTAATATTAATCTTCCAATGCACATCCACAACCACCAAAGTCAAACTTATCTTCTTCAGTCTTAGCTTTCTCTAAAAACTGTTCACGATAATCTTTCATAGTAAGATATAAGGTTTCACCTTTGATAGTCTTCTTTAAGAAGGGCCTTAACTTCGGATTCTCTCTCATGAGTCTTTGCTCAATCTCTTCATGCTCATTGTACCTCTCTGGGAGTTTTTCATATAACGTCTTGAATTGTCCCAACCCTGATTTGACACAAAATCCCCCACAGTTATTATGTGCAAATCCTAATGTGTATAGAAGAGGAGGGGTAATGTTGTTATCCTCACACCACTGTAACTTATATTCATTATCTATAAATATATCTTGTTCTATCAAAATAGACCTATATACATAGGGTTTATTTGCTTCAACCACTCTATGTAGTCTGTGTTCCTCAGAACAATCTATGCCCACAAAGATATTACATTCTTCTGATGTGTAGTTCTCTTTGATCCACTTCTTAATAATCTCTCGTTTAAGAATCTTACTGCAAGGATCAATCCTACTATTCCCTATGAACTTAACATCCTCAAATACCTCCCAAGGTGTTCGACCATCTGCTATACGAGTTATAGGTACTTGGAGTAGATTACTCACATCTTTATTAAATCTGTATAAATCTGGATCCTCCATATTAGTGTCAGAGAATAACAACACAGTATTCTCTGCTCCATATTTATCAACTACCATTTGAGCAGTTATTGCCGAACCAATACCTCCAGAGTAAGATACTATATATTTCATATTACCTGCCTGTATTGTTTTGTTAATCTTTGTACTGTACTATGACTACATCCAAAATTAGGTTTTCTATACCCATAACAGTGCCTGGTATGTCCATAATTGCCCACCTTTGGTTTATTCATTATTTTAAATTGGCCGTCTTTCCGGCCTGTCATACCCGATAAAAGCACATTAAAACATTCGGTGTAAAGATGTTTTCGAGAACATTATCGCTGTTAAGCAGCGACCTGATAACAACTGACATGTGCTATGCCGAGTCTTACCAGGCAAAACTAGCAAAAGTGCTAGCCCTGCCTGGATTATATCAGAGTTCACCATGAACAAAGGAGCGCTTTGTTATTCTTTAATATTGGTAGCAATCCACACTAGCTGGCGTCACGCTACTATATGTTTTGTTAAAATTACAGTGTAATCTCGGATAGCCATACCTGCGTTCTACTTCTCTAGCTTCAGCGGCATAATCACGGAACTTAGGCCCAACACGTCCAACCTCGGCTGGCGCGTTATAGCTACGGCTGTACACGACAGTTGGTGGATATGAATCACTACAGCCGTAAGTCGCACATTTTTCATAGATCGATTGTAATTTATCTTGATGTTCGGCTTCACTTTGCCGCCACCACCTAGCAGCCATTTCACCATCGGATTCTTGCAATCCGGCGCAACCTGTTAACATTACTACGGCTAACACAGCAATTAATAGTTTCACGATAAGCCCCTTTGTTTAAAAATGCACCAAATTAAATTTATTAAATTCTTCAACTAATTCTAAATGTTTTTTAAGCAGATCAGCCATTATATCGTCTAAAGCACGTCCTAATAGTATCATATGTGATTCGATACCATTTAATTCAGCAACATTAATACATAGGTTTAATTTTATCACCGAGGTGTGGGACACCACTTCAAACATATACGTAGGGTCTTTCAAAAATTTTTTATTTAATAAATTCGCTATGCGACTTAAAAGCTCAGGGGGCATATATTCTTTAACATAAATATCGTAGATAAAACTATAGTTGTAACGTATTGGATTTAATTCTATATCTAATTTTACGCGTACATAATCATCCTCTATGAACAACGTTTTTTTATAGATATAATCATGTAAAGCCATATACTTATTTCCTAATTAATTATTGCATAACGCGCATTATATCGTATTTTATGTATTTTGTCAACTTCTGCGTTTCATTGCGTCCATGA
>ERZ724522.193-NODE-193-length-39761-cov-4.601420_pt1 | contig 39761 bp, 47 predicted proteins | sample MGYA00376055_ERZ724522 | MGnify/ENA primary metagenome ERZ724522 (study PRJEB28724, sample SAMN07190884) | wastewater metagenome | isolation source: effluent of sewage treatment plant in Hong Hong | place: Hong Kong | collected 2016-03-17 ... | reverse complement strand
AACATTTGTTTGAATGCCGATCTTGTAACTGGCGACCAATCAGGCTTACCGTTTACAATTTCTCTATTTGCTATTATGACATTTGAGTTCATATTATAAATATTCCGTTATTTTGATGATAGGATCTCCCTTTTTTCCAAAATGATTTCCAAAAGTTTTCTGCATAATCCGGGCCATTCATTGTGGCATAAAATTCGCATATTGAAATTTCTATATTTAATTTTTTTACCAATGAATCCAATAAATACCTTCCTTGCTCCAATGTTTCTTGAGTGAATTTGTATACACAAATATCTAATTCAGCGTCGATGCAAATAAGCCAATAATCCTTACCGATCTGATTAGTTCCACGTTGGTAAACAGCCGCCTGTATATGGTACAGCATTTCTAAAATTGTCCACTTTAATTTTTTAGGGTCTGTATTTGCAACTCTTTTTAAATCGACAATTTTATCGCTATGGTAAATGTCTAACTTCCCTCTGAATGTCCAATTCAAGTATTCAAATTCAATTGACTTTTGATATTCACCACCTTCTAAGAGCCCATTTGCTTTTATTACTTTGTCGTTTTTAATTGCCAATACTTCTATATCGGCATCTTGTTTCATCGCTTCGTCAATTACCATCCGATCTCCGGCAATGGCTTTTTGGTTTTGTTCATATTCCTTCCATTCTCCTGTTGCCTTTTTATTTTTAGCAACTTCTCCTGTTTTCGTTTTGACGTCAATGTCCTTTATAATGTAGAATTGTTCATCAAATAATTCAGGTGTAAATAATAGGCAGTCAACTAAATTACCTCTTATCATTGATTCAGTTTGTGTCCTTTCTTTGTTTATATATTTCCAAAGTTCTTTAGGACTGTCCGCAAAGTTTGAAAGCTTGGAATAACTAAGCGTTTTAAGACCCGGAATGCTATTTGTTTTCTTTGTAGTTTCAGTTTGAAATTCTGCTATCATTGTAATCCTGTTTTCTTTTGAGCAAATAATATTCTTATATCCTCGTTATTATCCACTATTTCTTTATTTTTTAGATACAAATCAGTAAGATCTTGTTTGTTTTTTACTCCTTCTAAAACAGATTCCCATTCTTGAATATGAGAAGGCTTAGCGTTCATCTGATCGTCTTCAAATGCTGCCTTTTCTTCTTCGATGTGCAACCCTCCTAATTCGCCTCCAAATCCTTTTTTTAATGCATGACTTTCAGCAACTTTTGAAATCATTTGAAATGGCATTGTTTTCCATTTTTGTTTTCCGCTTGAAAATTCTTTAAATAATACAGTTGCCGTAAAAGCGCATTTCTCTCCATTAACACTTCTGTAAACTGTAACAGTGCAGCTTTTTGGTAGCTCATTATCATTGTATTCTGATGCCGTTTTATAGCTTCCGTCAGACTTAAGATCAAATTTTGCATCTTCCATCCCTATAAACTCCCCTGTTCTTTGTGCAATTACTCTTAATCCATCCCTCCCAACAATAACAGAATACGTTTTTTCATACGTTTCCTGTCCGTTTGGTAATTCCTTTTTTGAATTGTACGATGTCAAAAATATCTCCTTCTTAAAAGGGTCTAATTGATACCTTCGTGAAGTTTCAGCAAATAAATTAATATTGCCAATAGGCGTACCGGATGGGATTATTCCACCTTGTTGAAGTGTTTTTATTTCAGATTCTGAAATTTGGTACGTTTGCATTTCTGTATTCATTTTTGTAAAATTTTATTGTTTGTTAATTAAATGATCCGGTGATGTTAATAGATACTACATTTATATTTGGTTCTATGACCTGACTTATTGTTTTTTCTTTTTCTCTCAGATTTGAATCGATATAAACCGAATACCTATCCAAGATTATATTCTTTCCATCCATACCTATATCATACATTGCCTGTATATGATCAGGGTTCCACATGTTTGATAATTTTTCTAAGGTATTTATGTCTTTCTTTTTCATGCTGTTAATCTTGCTGATTGTTTTACGAAAAGATCGTAATCAAATTCTTGCATATATTCATCAAGTTCCCACTCTTCCATGTCTTGTATTTCGTCAAATAATTTTTTTACATAAGTTTCAATTATTTCCTTATTGTTCATTCCTTGGTGATTCACTAATTCAATTAAGAAGTCAATAAACTGTTCACTGTATCCTTCTAGTTCTTTTGTCAGTAGTTCCTTACATTCTATCCAATCGATTCTGTCGTCAATTAGCCAAATACTAAGTATGTGTGTAACTCTACATTTTTTCATTTTAATACTTTAAATTCGTTTTCAAAATTGAATGTCAATTGTTTTATCTCAACGTATGTTTTCATGTTGATAGGATAAGGGTGAATATTTCCCTTTTCGTACTCATGATAAACTTCTAATATCCAAACTGATTCAAGTGTTCCATTCCATAATGCCGTATAATCAATGTACAGCTTAATATCTGACAGCATAACTACAGCAGTGTGCATGTCGTTTATTGCGTATGTTGGAAAGTCTATAATATAATTTTCAAGATCAATTAAATCCTGATCATTTTTCTTTTGCGCCGCTCTTATACTTGTAAGCGTTTCATAATTTTTACCGGTTGGAAAATCTGAAAATATTCTTGTGAAATCATTACACATTTTTATAAGCTTCTTTTTTCGCTTTAATGTGTCACGATAAAGTTGCTCCATGTTTATAATGGTCTGCACTTTTCTAGGATCAGGCCTTCTTATGCCGCCGATTTCCTTAAGACGGTCCGATATGACTCTAATATCTTCGACGGCCTTAAGTGATTTATTATGAGTTTCTAATATTTGATTCATTTATTTGTTTTAATTTTTAAAAAAAGCTGCCCATATCCGGCGACATAGGCAGCCGAAAACCCCGTGAAAATGAAATGTCAACTAATTTTGTGGTGATCGTATTAGAACTATTATTAATTTATTGTTTTAACTTATATGTTAAATTTTTGGATCTAGGAACTTGGTTGCAATCCTGTTTGTTGTTTATTTCCCATTGATTTTGATTTTATATATTTTAACAAAGTACCTTTAGTATAGTATTTCGTTTTACCGAACTTGGCATCGTGCTTCATAAACCTTCCAACTGTTTGGTGAAATGTGTTTTTTGAAATTCCAAGAGCATTGGCGCATTCTTGGGCGGAAAGTAGTCTTTCCTTTTTTATTATGTCTTTTATTATATTTGCTTCTTGTTTCATTTATATGACGATTACAACACAAATATAATATGAAATATTGCACAATTGCAAGTTTTTAGTGAAATATTTTAACATTTTTATTTTTATAATATATATATGTTTGATATTAAAGAGTTTATGGCCGCCACTGGCAATCCTATAAATTACAAGACATCCGTTAGGCGCCAAAAGTTTGATGCAATTGCTTTAAGCGAAAGCGAACTAAAAAAGATTTGGGACGCTCAAGTTCCGGATTATATCGAGAATACTAAGATAAGATTCCTGTTCATGTGTTACACCGGAATGAGAATAGGAGACAGCCGCAGATTCTCATCTGTCAACATTGTTGATATTGCAGGGTCCCTTTGCATTAAATACGTCCAACAAAAAAGTAAAGGTGGAAAGAAGTGTATAATTCCAGTCAACTTACACCCGATCTTAGGTGAATGTGTCAGTAAGGGGTATCGAGTTACATCTGACGATAAATTCAGGGCTTACATAAAGAAGCTATGTATCGCTGCTGGTTTGATTAACGATGTTGAACATAGCGTCGAGAAAGGAGGCAAAAGGACGATTCAATACACCCCGAAATATCAACTTGTAACGCCTCATACAGCTCGACGTTCTTTTGTTACAAACATGATCTTTAGAGGTCATTCTTTCCACGAAATCTCATCCATGTCTGGCCATTCGACTTTGGAAATTATGGAAATTTATAATAAGGTCAAAGGTGAGGACAATGCAGTTAAATTGTCGAAATTGTATCGAGACAAGAACAAAGGGGAAACTCAGGGGGATGTCCCTAAATAGTGCCAATTCACATCTTAATAAAATTATTTTAAAAATATTTTGCGTCTTATGTATTTGTTATTCAATACTTTATGAATAATGCCTAATTTTTTACTAAAATATATGGAACTAAATTACCTGGTCTTTCGTTGTATTTAAGGTAAACGATCAATTATCAATTAACAATTAACAATTAACAATTAAAATTAAAACAATGGCAACAAATATTTTAACAATCGGTCAAAATTGCAGTATCTTTTCTTTCGAAGCGAAACAAAGAGGATATGGCAGACAAGCAGTCTACGTTGAATTAAGAACAGATAAAGGGGAATATATCCCCAATGTGTTCCTAATGGAGGTGTTCCCAAATGTAAAAGAACATTTCCAAGATCGGTACGGACTCTGGGACGATGCTTACGAAACAGATAAAGAAGGTATATTCACGGACAATAATGGCAGCAGAGAATATACAGAAGATTGTTTATTTAACACTTCCACAGAAATGTTAAATGCGGCTTGTAGTGGGAAAGAACTTGAAATAGAAGATGCAAGTGAAATTGAAGAAGAATAATTATAAATAAAAATTCAATAATTAATAAATGTCAAACGAAGTAACAAACCCCGAATCTTGCCAAACTACTGATAGGCGAAGTGCTTCTATTGAAGTAATCACAGTGCCAAGACACATATCATTGACTTGCCCACATTGTGATGAAGAACTTGAAATAATGTATAGCGATTTCTGTGAAATGGTTGGAGAACCTTGCGACTGGGTATATTCTTCATTGGATTGTCCTAAATGTGAAAAGTCAATTGATATTGATACTGTGGAGTGGGTTTAGCATTTCGCATAGCGTTGAAGCATTGGCGAAGGCAGGTAATAGTAGCACAAAGGCTGAGTGCTTAGTTGTCAGCCCCAATTTAATAAACACCTTGTTAGCCGTATGTTGCGGTTGACTAAGGATAAATTTTTAAAAAATGACAGCAGCAGATTATAAACACAAAATGTCAGTTATAGAAACTGAATATTTACAAGCAAAGAAAAAATTATACATTGATTATGCTACATCTCAAAGGAAATACAAAATCGGTGATATAATAAAAAACGATATTGGTACTACAATTCAAGTAGAAAAATTTGGTACATCAGTGACCTTTGGATTACCAAAGCCTACTTACATTGGTAGAGAATTAAGGAAGGATTTAGCCCCTAAGAAAAACGGTGATATAGGTACTATTTACGGTAACGATGGTGTCGAACTTATTAAAAGTGCAGGGGTGTAGCAATTACGGCTAACTAAGATATACACGAAGGTTTATTTCGTGTATTTATCAAAATTTTAAAAAAAACGAATGAATCAAAAACAAATTAGTAAATTTCTGAAAGAATTCAGATTAAAAAAGAAACTCTCGATGTATAGAGTTTCGGTTAATTCAGGATTGACCATAAATCAAATAAACCGGATTGAATCAGGTAAAAGCGGATATACCGTTGAGAGCCTTAATAAGATATGTAAAGGTTTGGGTTTAAAAATTAATATTGTAGAAGATAATAAAAAAGATATAATTCATGGACAATAGATTGGATTTTTTTAATTACATTAAGGAATATCAGACTACTCTTTCCGATGATGACGCGCTATTAGTTTTATCGCATAATAAAAAAGATGGCGATTGTATAACTTTATTAAATGGAGACTGGCAAATACTATCAGCATTATTTAATGATGGGTATGTAAATTTTGTAAATGGAAACCGTAAATGGCTTAACGATATTAAAAAATCAATATTAAACATAGCTTACAATATATGCGAATTTGATAATAAATCTAAACGCAAGTTTTTAAAAGCATTAAATAGTGATGTAAATAACAAGGATCAATCCATTGAAAAAAATTACAGACTTGAATTTAATGAAATCCAGCAAATGTTTCATTTAGATGATTATTCTCATGTTGAAAATTCAAATGGATGGTTTACAATTATGGATAATTGCACAGATTTATATTTTAGAGTTTTTGAGGCGTATGTCAACCGTTCGCCCCGTAAAAAGTTGACAAAAAATTATCTACTTAAATGTGTGAATGAATTTAAACATTTTGTATCTAATCTTTCTGAATACCAAATTAATTTAACAGAAAAATAATAAATCAAAAACCCACCGGACAAACCTAAGTGGGTTCAACCAACTCATGAACCTAGAGTTTAGACCATTCGCCCGATTTACAAATGGTTGTAATAATCGATTATTCCTGTAATGCTGCTTAGATACTTCCCATCCGTAGCATAACCAGCCTTTATTATTTCTTGAATAAATTTTAATGGGTCTGATTTGTATTTCAGTGCTTCAGCATATCTTTTATTTTGAAAAAAGAAGTCTGAATGATCAGCCCATCCTTCTTCAACAGAATCGTATTTTCGGAACCAGTCTTTTATTTTATACTCGAATTTGTCAATGCCGTTTATGGTAACTTTTTTCACCGAAAGATTAACCGGATATTCTTTATTTGGCGTTGAATGATATTCAGTTGTTCTAAGTAGCTGTTTATCTCCTTTCCAGTTTTTCCCAGCTTTTATTCCGAAGAAATTATTACCGGGCGCATGTTGTCCGTATCCACTTTCCAAAGCCGCTTGGGCAATTATAGCAATTCGATGAATTCCGGTCCTTGCTTCTTCTTTACGAGCAATTTCGATAAAATCCATGTAAAATTTATCAGTCATTTTCTCCAATGTTTGACCACTCAATTAATTTCATGCCTACCATCTCGATTAATTCGTACGCAACCAAAGCATTTAAAGGCCAATTGATCGCGTACATATTAACTGCAAATGTGAATAGAACCAATATAACAAGTTTTATCTGCATATACATTTTTGTGGGTAGTATGTTTTAATCCAATTTTTATCATTTTCGGAAAGTGTTGTATTCCATCCAACACTATATCCGTCTGTTGTATGTTCTTTTGGAATTGGATAATGCATGATGCTTGTTGGATCGTATGATGTGAAATTGGTCTGATCAGCATCAAACGTTTTAAATAGATTATTATCGACCATTGACCTGTTCCATCCATATTTTGCATATTCTGCATAAATGGCCTCTTTGTTCCAGTGAATTCCTGATTGTGGATGTTGGTGTTCATGCTGAAGCCCTATTGCATGACCGAATTCATGTAATACAACACGTCTAATTTCTGTGTCGTCTGACTTATCCGTAAGCCAGCCAAATTGCATTGTAGCGTAATTCTTTCCGATGGATAGATTGTCGGTCCCAACATAACTCCATGAACCACCTTTTGCAAAACTTATTCTAATTTGTGATTGATTCCTGGTGTTTGTTCTTACAAACTTAATTCGACCTAAATCGGACCATTGAGTCACTAATAAATCAATCTTCGCCTGCAGTAAAGGAGTACCACCTAAATAATAATAATAGATAGTATCTTTCTTCCATAGCGTTCTAACTTCTCCGAATGCAAATTGTTTTCCTAAAGGTGGAGCTAATTGGCAAAATTTGGTTTGATTGTCTTTATTAGATTGTTTTAAAATCGAACAAGACCAAAGTGTTATTATCGATAAAAATAAGAGTATTTTTTTCATTGATTATTTTTTCTTTTTTGGATAACTTGAAACCGGTTCGTCATTGTCGATTGGTTCTTTTTCAAAAATTGGTGTATTGGTAACGAACCTTAACCATACTAATAATGTGGCGTTGATTGTCGCAAAGAATACTTTTATTGCTTCCGCGCTACAAGTCCATTCTTTTCCAAATAATGCACCTATTGAAGTCCATACATGACACATGCCTTCGGTCATGTTTGTCGCTCCTAGTGTTTCTGTTACTGTAATTAAAAAAGAAATAATTACAACTAATACAGTTTTAAATCCTTTTAGCTTTCGCCACAAATCAATAATATTCATAAATTAAAATTTTTAATAAGAAAATATGTTTATATAATGTATTTCGTCAACATAAGGGTAATTACACCCTGTTTTCCACCCACGCGAATACATCCAGTAACGTCCTTCTTCGGGAAAGGTGTAATCTATATTTACCCCTGTATTATTTGCGTTTGTATTTTGTAATAACATGGTCCTATTAGATCCTGTATGTGCAAGATCATTTGGTGTATTACCAACCCACCATTCGTCCTGATTGTTTGACATGCAACTAAAGAACTTATCATTCTCAAGTGATGCCATTTTGCAACGCATTGTTTTGATATTCCTTTCATCGTAATTTAGGAAAGGATACCAAAAATGATTTTCACTTAAACCTGACAACGTCCCAGTAAAATAAGCGTTCCGAACAAATGACATTCCGTACGCCGTAATATTCGGGAAGTAATATCCTATGTTTGTATTAGCTCTGTAGTGTTTAGTGCCTGTGGTTGTATGTAAACAACCTCTAAAATAACCTGTGTTACAATAAGGGGCTGTTGCCCATGTTACACTATCGCAACTATTATCTATAGATATAAATGCCCCTGATGGTGTTGTGTTGGTTACGGATAAACTTCCACCCCACGGGCTCAACCTATTTTTGTTGCCGTTTACACAATAAAACACGTTCCCTGAAGCTGCCCCACTACATACAGGGTTGTTTCCACCTGATAAGTAGTAACCACATACTTCATATAGTTTGTAAATCGTATCAACTGCAAGTGTTAGTCCTTCATTGCACGATCCGCTTTCAACATTAAAATACATCAATAAGTCCTGGCCAATTTTTTGTGGTGTTATTGTCCCATCACCCCAATTGTTAGATTTTCTTGCGAATGAATCCTTTCTGAATGTTAGTATCATGTTACTATTGCATAGATTAGCTGCGTCGAGAACTGTATTGCCAATCAATGATCCAAGCATCCAGTTAGCATATCTATTGCTTGCATCATTTGTATATCCACCGCCGGTCTTGATGTCTTGGCCAATTATCCAATCAACATCGAGTGTTCCTTGTGCTGTTGGAATTCGTACATGAACTTTATCTCCATTGACAAGGCACGTTTTACCGCCACCGTGTAAAGTACACCATGCGCCAAGTTTAATCTTAAATTCCGGTGTTGTTGTGTCCGGCATTGTAATGTTTATGTAAGCTGTAGCCTCTTTTACTCTTATAATCTTTACGCAAGCTGTATCCCTGAAATTAGATCCATCCGGTAATTTACATTTTAAAAAGTAAGTAAAACAAAGCTCGCCGGTCCAAGTATCTTGAAAATCTATGGTGTATTTTCCTGTCAACGTATCCCATGCAACTATTTTTTGGTTTGCAACACTCGTAACTTCAGGGCATCCTACCCCATCGCAATCATATAAGGCAATATTTAGTCCTGTTCCACTTGATGTTGGATTGTCAAGCAAGTGCCAGGTGCTTATTCCTGTATTACTGCATCTTATATCATTGCCGGTAACATCCCCAACAAAATTAGAATCTGAAGTCTCGAACTCATCCGGGAAAGCTTGTCCACATACGTGGTAAACGTAAACTATCGCACTGTCATTTACAACACCGTCGCATTTTTGATAGTATTCACGGTATGATTGGCCGCAAAAGCCATTTTGAGAAGTAATGCTGAAGTTGTCGGGGTTCCCCGATCCAGTTATACTGTTAGCTGGTATCCAACTTGTTTTCCATTCCCATGAAGTTGTTCCAACCGAACAAGTACCATCGTTTACCGTGGCATTTAGCCCTGATTTTGTTTTGTTATTCAGTAAAATATAATAATCATCTTTAAGATTATTGATGTTTATCTTGAATTTTAGCCATGATGTATCGCAAAGTACATTGTTACAATAAAGTCCTATAATACAGCTATCAGTTCCAGTGAATGAAGGAACAGGACTATAAGAACCGATGCCATTGCTTTCAGTTATTGTTATTGATCCATGAAGTGGTAATTGATTTATCTTCCATGTTGTTGTTTGACCTACTCCACAATTAACGTCATTTGTTCCAACTGAAAAGACAGAAGTATATCCTTGTTTTCCTGTGTAAATGTCTGTGTTGGCTATTGCACTGCCAGGACAATCTGGTAAATTAATAGTTACCAATGCATTATCACAAGTCCCATCGCTGCAACATATTTGATATAGGAAATTATGAGGCTTTGAAGCGTCGCAATCGGTAAAATAGTAATGTCCATGACCATCTGCATCCATTATAACATAACCACCCTCTGCAGCTCCGGTCCATGAATATACAGAAGTTCCCATATTACAAGGACTGTCATTTATCGACACATCGAACTCTAAAGGACTTGTACAGGTTTCGGCATCGTAAGAATCATCTTCAGCCGTTACTTGTAATTGAGGACATCCAGGATCGCACAAATTTACACTGTCAGACTTGTTTCCATTATGATCAACTAAATAAAGGAACCCATTTTGACCTATTAATTCCTTATCAAATTTATATCTTATTTCATAATCCTGCCCTCTTTCATTCATATAATGATATGAGCCATTATTTGAGTTATTTTGTATTTCGGTTATTGTTTCGCATTTTTTCACTGCATTACAAAATCCATCAAGTTCAACACCATCAACTAAGAATATACTGTCAACTACTTCAATAGTTGTCGCTGGTGGTGGATTTTCCGGCTGTGGGATCTCAATATCATAAGTATTTCCTTGTTCATCGTGATAGCGATATGTGCTGTCATTTGGCTGAGTAAAGTATGTAAGTGTTTCGCATTTCTTTACTACTAGGCATACATTGTCAATCTCAATGCCGTTTTGTTCAAGAACAGAATCAACGGTATTTACTGACACAGTGCCTCCATATAACAGCATACAATCAGAATGATGAAGATACTTTAATGCCCCATCTGTTCCAGTTATTACACAACATGAATCCTCAGGAAGCTTCGTAATTGGATCTAAACACTTCTGAAGTTGTACAAATTTTACCTGTGCGCTTGAAATGTACGCACAAAAAAGGAATACTATAATTAAAAACTTTTTCATCATCTTAATTTCTTTTCAAGTTTCTCAAGTCTTTTTAATAAAGCCTTGTTTTGTTTTTCCAAATCTGATATTCTTTGATTAAGTGGATTAACATCTTGCGGTCTTGGAACATCACCCAGGCATCCTGTACAGTTTCCAGATAATATTTTTTGGAACTCAACAAATGGCATATATACACATGCTCCATCTCCTGTTATAATTCCAACCCCATTAATCTGTTCACAACATGTTATGGTCGCCACTGTACATCCGCCACCGCCACCGCCGCCTCCAGGGACTTTATATCGTTTCTTTACACAGTTACCATTTCCGTTATTTACCAAAACTATATCGTTGTCTTGTAAATCACCTCCATCGGACCATGTTTCTAATTGTTTACAAACTGAAGGGACATAGGTTCCTGAAGTTCTACATTCTGCGCTATTTCCGGCGTCATTACTGATCACTAGGTCCGCACTTATACAAACCGATCCACCTACATTCTGCCAACTTAGTGCGACACAATTCGCATCACCATCCAAACATAATTTACTTTTATAACATTCATCTTCTCCCTGGTCAAATGTGTAAACATACAGACCGTTTTCCATGTCTTTTATCGCAATTGTTGACATTTGAGCGCAAACAGAAGGAGAATAAAGCCCCATAGTTCTACACTCAATAGTATTTTCAGGATCAGGGTCTATGATTATATTGCCTGTCCAAGTTGAGTCATTCACTTCTGCAAAATGAAAGCAGTCTGAATCTTCAAAATATACTTTTCCGGTTCCCCCTAAAGATGTAACTTTTAATTTTTTGCAAACTCCATTTTGAATTGCCAAAATTGAATCGCCAACTTGAAGTGTACCACCTGTATAAGATCTAATTATTCCACAGAATTTATCACCGAGATCAATATTATCTAAACAGACTTCAACAGAATCACAAAATCCATTGTCAAATATGCAATCTTTTACCAAGTCGCAAAATGTATCATTCTGTAAACATTTGTAAACTGAATCACAGGTAAATGAATTAAAATAATCTTTTGAAACAAGTTTGCATAATCCTGATGCGGTTTTCATTACAATCTTATCGCCGTTTTGAGGCGTTCCTGTAGGAAATGACATTATCGCCGTGCAAATTTCGCCACCTGTTATTGTAGTATCACCTATGATTATTGATTTTAATAAATCCAAAGAAATATAATACTGTATTCCGTTTGCATCTGTCATTGTGAAACATGAATCTTGCCTGTTATGACTTGCGTTGTAACATGGCTCGATCATGTTCAGCTTTATTTGTGCTGACAATGATATTGATAAAAATATAAAAAGTATAATTTTTTTCATATTGAAATTATCCTGGTCATTAATTTATACATATACATCAGTCTTGCAGTTGTTCCAACTCCTTTTAGTATTCCTACCCTTGAACCAAATCCGTTTCCTGATGCTGAAGGTATGTTAGATGTTATTCTTCCAACATAAGCATCATTTATATAGTATCTTATTTCTGTTTTTGATTTATCGAGCTCCATTCGTAATTTATAATAAGTATCAGCGGCAACCGTAACACCTGAACTCGCTGCGCTTGTTGTCGTTCCATCTCTTGAATATATTTGCCATGCCCCACCCTGTACGCCATGTGAATAAGTAAATCCAAAAGAGTTATTTATTAATGCGCCTAAAGTTGATCCCGACAATGCTATGTTGGCGTAAATAGTGAAAGAATCCGTACCTGTTGATAAATCTTCAATTTGCACATGTGTTTCGTAAACTATGTGAGCCGCCGGCGTAAAAAACAAACCAGCGCCTTTTCCGAAATATTCCTGTGCGTTTCCTGTGGCAGTTGTGCCAGTTGTCATGCTATTACACTCTATTGGAATTACTGATGTAGGCAATTGTGCTGCACTAGCAGCACTTGTCCCAGTCTGTGCAAAGTTTAATATATTATGATCTGCGGCAGTGACATCACCGCCTACCGCGTGATATTCAATAGTCTTTGATAGTGGTTGAAAAGCATACGTCAAAGGCATCCACCTTGATAAAGTCCCATCGTATATTAATTCTATGCTTTGCTTTGGATGCATGATAATATCTTCAGAATATGATATTCTATTGGCAGCCGTTCCGTCAGGATGTTCAGAAGGTATATAAATTGGATATGATCCAACATTAACCAAAGTCTTAACTTCACCACTTGATCCAGCACTAAACGAAGTAATCGCCCGAAATCCATTGTCGCCACTTATTCTTGCAATTGTGCAAGTACTCCATCCAGTAGGGTTATAATTATCTTGGTCTGATGTTATTTGCGACGGCGTGATTATGTTTGGCGATACAGTAACACTAGCCCATGTACTATCGCCACGAAGATAAGTACTTGAGCTAGGTGTACCTGTTGTATTTAATCTTGTTGGACTTAAATATCCGGTTGTTCCTGCTTGAATTGGAACGCCTGTAATATTTGCACCAACAATGTCGACATCTATTTCGTTGTTAACCGGATCCGCTGAAACTGTAACTTTATTCGATCCTGCATTTATATTTTTAAACTCAAGATCTACGCCTGTTTTTTGCTTAAAAGGACCAACGCCACCTGTTCCAACATTTGAAGCGGTGTTAGCTTCTCCACTTCCTCCGGCCGGTGTTGCCCATGTTCCGTCTCCACGCCAATAAGTTGACGACGATGCTGATGTTCCACTGTTTAGATTATTTACGGATAAATTGCCTGTAACTCCATTACTTAAATCAATTTGTGCCCATGCAGGATTGTTTGATGATCCTGTATTCGATAAATACCTTGTCGAGCTTGTATTTTTTGCAAGTTTTGAAAGTGTATTGGCTGCACTAGCATAAAGAATGTCTCCTTGTGTGTAAGTAGATTGATTTGTTCCTCCATTTGTTTCGGCAAGTGTTCCTGTGATTCCTGATGTCAGAGGCAATCCTGTACAATTCGTTAATGTTCCGCTTGTTGGCGTTCCAAGAACAGGTGTTGTAAATGAAGGACTTGTTGTCATTGCAACATTGCCTGATCCTGAAATTGTGTATTCACCTAAAGTTCCTGAATTATTGTAAAGTATTTTTGTATTTGTCCCACTTGAGATTGATGTTGATCCAATTGTTAACCCTGATCCTGTCGAAGATATTACCCCTGTCGTTGCGTCATAAGTTATTCCACTTCCAGCGGATAAATTAGATCTAACCATTTTATACCAATTTGCAATGTAATTAGTGTCGATAGAAACATAAGATGGAGTTCCATTTGTAGGACTTCCCCAAAGTTTATATGTTGCTCCTGTCGCACTTAATGAATAACTTATATTATGTGAACTTATAGAACTTGTAAAGAAATTAGTTAAATTTCCTGATCCGTAAACATAATTCTGAAGCATCCCTGAAGTGTCTGAAATGTTTAATTTAGTGTTTACTCTATTTGACAAACTAACCGTATCCGTATAGCTCATTTTTGTATTTATCCTATTACTCAACGATGCTGTATCAGAAGCATTGAGTTTCATATTAATTCGATTTGAAAGGCTTGTAGTGTCTGCATAGCTCATTTTTAAATTGATACGATTTGATAAAGAAGCTGTGTCTGAATACAACATTCTTAAATTAATTCTATTTGAAAGCGATGTAGTATCACTAGAATTTAACTTTAGATTAATTCTATTACTTAACGAAACTGTATCACTGTATGACATCTTGTTGTTTATCCTATTCGATAAACTAACGGTATCGGTTCCAATCAAATATCCTTTTGGGTTTGATGCATAAGGATAATAAACTGTGCTATCCGATATATTTAATTTTCCTGAAATGTCAGCAGCTTGTAAATAGCTTTTTGGATTAGTATGATATGGATAATAAGTTGTTGAATCGGATATGTTTAACTTGGTATCAATGCGATTTGACAAACTAGCTGTATCATAGCTGTTTAGTTTTAAATTAATCCTATTACTTAGTGATGCTGTATCACTAGCATTTAATTTATAATTGATCCTATTTGAAATACTAACGGTATCGGTATAAGATAGTTTAGTATTTATACGGTTGCTCAAGCTTGATGTGTCTGAATAATTTAACTTTAAATCTATTCTATTTGATAATGAACTTGTATCAGATGAATTTAGTTTCAAATCTATTCTATTGCTTATTGACGAAGTATCACTATATGACATTTTTAGATTTATTCTATTCGACAAACTTGATGTATCGCTTGAATTGAGCTTTAAATTTATTCTATTGCTTAGGCTTATTGTATCTGTACCAATTAAATAATTATGTGGATTTGTGTAATATGGATAATAATAAACATTTGAATCCGCTATATCCATTTTATCAGATAGGTCAGAAATTAATCCGTTTATACTTGTTTGATCAATATTTACAAAATCACTTTCATTTACAAGTACAGTATCATTACTGAACTGTATTCCTCGGCCAATATGTACCGTTTGTGGATCCCCTGTTGTTCCTGAATATCTTCCTATGAAGGTATGACTTAATAAATTTTGCATTTTTGCAAATGTGACAGCATCATTATTTATTAATGCTGTTGTCACTGCATCTGTATTTATTGTTATAACTGTACTTCCTCCGCTTATGGTGACATCACCATAGTCACCGTCAGGCATTGATCCACCGCCACCGGTTGCATGAAGTGTATCGTTTGAAAAGAATAAATTATCTCCTAAATGAATTAACCTTCCTGAATCTGTTGATCCAGTTGGGTTGCCAAATAATGTTTCAGCGTCAAAATTTACAATCTTAGCAAAACTTATGGCTGTGTCACTTATTGCGTACCGGTTTACAGAATTGGTATCAAGCAACCATGTAGTTCCAGCCATAGAAACAAGTATATGACCTTTGTCGCCATTTGCAAGCGCCGGAGCATTTATTGTTATACTAGGATTTACGGCCAATGTTGAATCCTGGAGGCTTATTCCTGATCCGGCTTTTAATTTAACTTGCTTGAATTCAATATATGCACCTTTTGTGTTTTTGAAAACATCTACACCGCCAATATAGGACCCTACTTGTGCTGACAATGAAAAGGAAAATAATATGAATACTATTATTCGCATTCAAGAATGTCTTTTGCTGTTTTGAAATTTGGAGCCGTTACTTTTACATAACATGGCACATCAACGGTCCCGACACCTGTCTGTTGGTTTAAAGTCCCTACTCCTTGAGCGCCATAATGGAATGTAATTACTGAATTCGTATTATCAAATCCATAAATTATATCTCCGTTTGTGGTCTCGTCTTTACAGAATATTTCTTTTCCGTTTAATGTTACCTCTAAATCCGTGTAACTAAGTCCTGTAAAGTCAAGTCCTGTATTGACGTACTGAGCATCGACCAAATTATCAATAAAAAATCGTTGCGGCTTTGTAAGAATCTGAATGTCAGAATCCAAACAGATTAGAGTTCCTGTTATGTCTAACCACTTTTCATCAACTAAGCTATAAACAAACTCTGTAAATCCGTTTTTAAATTTAACAATATGCTGGTCACCATCTTGAGGACTTGAAGGTGCGCCATACGGTATTTGGTAAGGTGTTGATGCCGGTTTATTTACATTAACACTTGCGTATGTCACCTCTTTCGGAATCTTTACATCCTTTAAATTACATACAGCATCAAATAGTTGTTTTAATGCAATATCATTATTTTTTCTTTGCTCAGACGTAACACAATCGCCGTATGATATTTTTAATGAGCAATCCAATTTATCCAAAGCCTCGCTGTATGTTAAGCCACAACATGACTCTGCTTTTGTCACTTTACTTTTATTACAACATCCTTTTGCCATATAGTATAATTTTTAACAATCGGGTTCAGGCTCATCACATGAGCAAAGAATATCACCGAATGTTGTTGTTAAGTCAATAATTAAATATAAATTACATTTATCGTCCTCTGTGCCAACCGGTTCGTTAAAATTAAATCGCCAATATGTTATGCCATCCTCAATTGTCCAATCTAAAGGACTTGGATCAAGTAACCCTTCTTTTTGATAGAATACACCGTTCCAGAAAAGCATTACATTGCAATATTCAGGCTCGTTTGGAACTTCAGCCTTTGGAACATCGATATAACCAACGTCAACGGCATTTTTTACCTCATAACATTTTCGCCCTGTCTTAACTGTTAAGTCTTTTAAACAGTTCAATACCTTCCACATATCGTGCAATGCATTTCTGTTTTGCTGCAGTTCTGCGCATGTAGTTGGATTTGTTATTGGTGGACAAGTTAAACAACCAGGCATATTATTCAATTAAGCAATTATCAATGATGCAATCCTCAAGTTCAGCACAAGGATCGCACGTTTCAGTTTGATTCACAACAGGCAATATTTGAATTCTAAATTTTGAATACTTTTTTGTACTTGCTTTTGTGCAATCGTAATGATTATAAACAAAAGCTGTATTGTCTGAAGTGAATATTTCAAATATTATTGTAGAATTTTCGTTAAACACATTTTTGAAGGTAAAATATTCTCCTTTCCTCGCTGCAAATTGCAACACTCTACCTATTCCTAAGTACGTGTACTTTAATGTGTGAATACAGGTTTCTTTGGCTTTGATCTGTATTTCGATTAAGCCGCAGTTATTGTATTGACCTACATCAAAGACATTACATTCTATATTATCCGTTGTTTTGTAGCTCATTATTTCTTACGTTGTAATAAGTTATTGATAGCGACACTATATTCATAGGAATGTACATTAGAATGTACACCCAACCAAAGTATATCATAAAATATATAGCTGTAAGGAAATTAGCGTACAGGGTAAATCTTATAGTCATACATTCCGTGCATAACCATAATTTTAAACTTGTGTATTCAGCAGCTTTTTTCCAATATAGGGTATTTAAAAAATCTATTCTCGCTACAATATCCGGGATTTGCTGATTGTCTGATTTTAAAGAATAAACTTCATACGCAATATTTTTTTCTTCTCTTGTACAATATTTAAGGTATTTGTTAAATCTTACCTTCCAAAAAATACCACCATAATTCATCATTCTATCAATGCCCCACATGAGATAATAAAATACAAATCCGGTGCAACACCCAACAATTAAAGAAAAGATTAATATAGCAGTAAAATTTAACATTTTTCGCAGATAGTTTGTGAGCATTTATAATTTATCATATAAGCCGTTTTTGTTGAAAAATTAATTCTCAACATTGGCTGTGTATAGTTTTTTTGTTCCTTGTTTCTCAACTCTGTATTTGCAATTAAGTTTTGATCAGTGGTTAAGTTCTTTACAATGGCGCCAAACTTAAATAATGCGTTTAGTGTGTTTGTAATTATGTTGTCGATGTTAACTTTTGCGGTATATGTAACCACTAAAGTATAATTCTGTACTAAATAAAAAGGATTGTTTTTACCTTGATCAATTACTTCATAATTTACACCCGATGTATCTCTTAGATAAAATTGATAGTCAATATTTGATTCCAATGGACGAACTTCATAAGGTCCTACATAAGAACCTGTATAAAGATCGCCAAGGGCATCTTTTATGTAACTAATCAATATATTTTTATCTATTCCGTACATTTATACTTGACACTTTTCTATTTCGTGATAGTATTCATTGATTCCAAATTCAATTTCGTCCTCGTTTGGGTAAAATATTTCTTCTCCAATTTGTTTGTCACTTGTTTCTTGGTATCCTCTAATTTCGTTACTTCGGTCCGTTGTAAATCCATATACGACACTATTATCTTCATCAACACCAAGTTGGAAGTCTCTCCTTAATGAAGGACCATCTTGATTTATTTTTTCAGTAAATTGCAAGTCTTTTGAAAATGTTTGCAGTCCCAAAGACTCTCTTTTTTTCTTGTACGCTTCTGATCTATATCCCCCAAAATCTTTACCATCTTTTGTGATATTAGAATTAAATACACGTTGCTTTACCTTACCGAATATCTCATTCATTGCGGCAAGTTCAGCCCTGGCAGATGCTTGTACTAAGCATTCAGTATATTCCTTAATTCTTATATGTATTTGAGTAGCACTCATCAACTTAATTTGATGGCCTTGTTTTTTGAATTGTCAATTAATAGTTTAGTTCCGTCGCTTACGGTGATTGTAGTTCCGTTGTTTGCGTTTAGGAATTTTATTTTCGCTGTTTGATTGGAGCCGCCTCTTATTGTGCCGCCACCACAAGTTTTACAACCCATATGATTTAATTAAAACAAACATTTAAAATCTTTGTATCCCTGCATTCAATACACTTTGACCTAGTATTTTTCAAGTAAGTAATGGCCTTCCTGACTGGAAGAATTAAATTTTTGTAATACTCACTTGATTCATCATATCCGCTTTTACCTATCTTTTCGATGTTGCCCTCGAACATAAGAAGCAATATTGTAGCTTCTTCTTTTGAGTTTGTTATAAATTTTCCGTATTTGTCTGTGAATAACAACTCTCTTAATATTAAGATTCCGCATTTTATTCGTATTGCTTCAGCTAAATCTTTTTTGAAATTGCATATAACATTGTCAAATGAACATCGGCAAACTATATCAATTTTGAATGGATTTATTTTTAAATAAGTCTTATCGTCACCATTTATTCCATAAGGTCTTACTTCTGCACATCCTGAACAATTAGAAGGGCATCCACAGGAACATCCACTTAATCCCAATATAACAGCATCGCAATTTTTGAAATATACTTTCATTGTATCGTACTGTCCTGAAACATCGATATTTATTAGGTTTTCGCCTTTCTGAACTGTTATGTCTTTTTTAAATAGCCTTAATCCGTCACCTTCAACAATCACAGAAGTTAAGAATTTTTTATCCGAGAAAAATGATATTGACTGAATTTCAACACCAATCAATCGATCATAACATCTTTTTATTTCATATCCAATATATTCATATTGGTCCTGTATTTCTGTAAAGTTTCCGGTTATGTGATTTTCAGAAACTATATCAATAAAATTAAATTCTTTGTATAGTTCGTTTAGGAAGTCAGTTATAACGCTGTTGATTGCGTTTTCTTCAATTGATCGAAAATATTCTTCGCCTCTTTGCTTTTCTTCGTTTGCCAGCGCAGATAAAAGACCTAACTTCATTCCAGTAAGATCGTTTATAAATAAACCGGATGCGGAACTCTCGTCACAACTGTGACGAAGTCCTATAAATGGTCTATTTATACAATTTGGAATCATTTTGTCTTTAATTCGATTTCTGTTATTTTAGAATCAATATGTTCAACTTTATTGTCAATATGTTCAACTCTCTTATCAAGTATCACTAATTTGTCTTTCCCCTCTTGACATGAAGAAAGTATTCGTTCTAGTACATCGGTTTGCTTCTCTATGTTCTTTGTGTACGCCTGGAATACAGGTCGGACAAAAAACCAAAGTATGAATCCAAGTATGACAGCCGGCAGTCCGTAATTTGCAAAGATTGTAATCCACTCCATAATTATACATCCAAGCAAACGCCTCTTTGGTTAATAATTGCAGTTACCAGGTAAGATATTGTCCTACTTACATCATTATGATCCACTAAGCCCTTGGCTTTTATAGTATATGATAAACTAGGGCTTTTTAATGTCACTTGATCATCAGATTGGTTTAATATTGTTGTTTCTTTAAGTAGGAACTCTGCTTTTATATTACCATTTTCGTCCTCAATCGTAATCAAGCACGTTGGCGTATCGTATATGTGGAACTTTTGATAATTAGAACAACAAGCCATTATTTTGAATTTAAATTAATAAAAAAGGGCGGATCGATCTGAATCAAATCCACCCCATATAATGCCGAAGATTAAACCTTATTCTTGAGCAGCTTCAGCCTTCTTGGTTGCTGCTTTTTTTGCTTGTGGCGGCAATGTTGCCCCAGGACTTACGCATGGACTTGCACATAAGTCAGGCGTTCCGCATCCAATTTTGAATGCCCATCGCCCAGGAGCCGTTCCTTCGCAATAGTCATTTGTTGGTAAACACCATGTATCCTCCATTGTACGCAAAAGAAATTCCCATTCCTTGCACTTTGCGTTATACGCTCCATCAAAGTCCGCCTGGAATTCAATGCCATCAAATGTTCTTGACAATGTGGTGTGTATATATGAGTCGGCAATCTTGTGGAACGGGCCTACATTATCCAAGTAGTCCAATATCTGAACTGTTCCGGGCGCAATTACAAGCATATAATCACCTGCCGTCCCAGCTGCCGTCGCCATTGCTGAGTCAAATTCAGAAGAATAATAAAAATTATAGTCCTGAAGGATTGTTGGCGCTGCTCCTAATGCATTCGCACCAAGTCCGGCGTTTGCCATTGCTGATAAAAACGATTTCAAACGCGAACCACCTATGATTGAGGCTTTTCCATTTGCTTTTGCATTTCTCAATTGCGCGGCCACAGTTTCCATTGCTGCCGGCTGTGCAAATTTACCATCTTCAGAAAATAAGTTAACAGTCAACATTTGAGCCGGATCTGTGCTGTCATCACCTGAACAATAAATCCCCATGCAGTCAAATGCTGATTGGATCAATTTATTTTCTGCTTTTGTCAAAATGTTTTTAAAATGCTGATCAATGATAGCAGCATCAATAGCCTCCTTAGTATCGCACACTTGTTTGTAAATACTTTCAGGAACTTTGTAAGCTTTTGAACTTACTGAAGTTGTCGGAAATTGGTGTGTCGCATTTCCAAAAGGATTTGTTACTGCTGTGGTTGTTTCATCACATAATGTTGTGATGTCATCTGTATCTCCACATACAGGCTTCACGTATTTAATTTCGATTTTTGCATTTTGTCCGGTCAAAGGCATACCAGCCCCTGATTTGGTTTTCGCATTAAATCCGTCCTTGTTGGACGCACTTTTTAATAGTTTATGCATTCCTAAGTTTAGGGCGGAATTGTCCGGCGTATTTTGTGTGTCCAGGTACGCTTGTACAACTACACAAAATTGCTCGGCAGCGGTTAAAGTCGTTGCCATATTAATTTTTTTAGATTATTTTTAAATTATTCAGTCTCAATAAGGGCTGAGAACCCAAACTTACTCGATCAGGTATCGAGTGAACCAATAATTAAATGCAAATATAAAGCATTATTATAATATGTAGTAACTTTATTGTAATTTTTTTATAACTTTTTTAAAAAAAATAGCGGCCATATTATGCGCCGCTATCCCAAACTATGACGAAAAACTAAATACTTATTGCTTTGATGCTTCTATTCTTTGAAGAAGCGCTTGTGTGCCTTTCATTTCTTCTTTAACTTCTATTCCGGAATAAGTTACAACTCCCTTACCTGGATCAGCATTATTTTGTTTAGATGCCGGCTTCCATTCGTTGTCAAGTAGTTCCTCTAATGTTCTTATCGGCACTTTATTAATCGCGACCCTTGCGCCTGTCTGTTTGTCAAATAATGTTCCGTCATCTTTTACGTCCCATCCATTTTCTTTAATCTTGTGGATTGTGGCTGAAATTAATGCGTCTTGAAGTTCTTTATTTACACCCCACTGAAACGTTGACCGGTGATTTGATATTCTAGTCCTAATGTTCATATCAGATAACTTAGAATTGTACTCTCCTTCGTATTGTAGTTTGTTTTTTTCATTTTCTTCAGTCTTTCTGTCTAGCTCATCGGTAAGTTCCCGGTTCACGTCTTGAGCCTTCGATAATTCTGATTGAAGTTTCTTAATCACTTCGTCATTGGTTGCTCCTGATGCCGCTTGCAATTTTGATTTGTGCTCGGCCAATGCTTTTTGCCATTCTTCAGCGCTCATTTTCTCAACTTCATTGCCCGAAATACTAAGACCTAATACCTTGGCTGTTTCGCGCTTAATTGCTTTCATGCCCTGTATTGACGCAGTTTCAAACTTTTCTTTCGAATGGTATCCATTTTCCTTGACATAGTTTTCGCCAATGTTTTTCTCTACATCTACAACAAGTTGGTCAATGTCAAAACCTTCCGGTTTTTTTTCTGCTGTTAGGTTTTCGATTTCTACCGAAGTTAAACCTAGTTTTTTTAAAAAATCTTCTAACATTATAATAATTTATTTGATTACGATTCTTGTTCTTCAATAAGAAGATAGTATTCTTTATAATTTAAAGTATTCTTCCATCTTTCAAATTGCTCCTGTGTTTTCTCTATAATCTCTCCACCACTTATAAATTTACCATCCTTATCAGTTTTGCACTTTGCAAGATTTAATAATTTTACATTCGCCATTATGCCGCTTTTTGTTTGTCTAATAATTTTTGATGTTGCGCTTGTATCTTTTTAAGATAATCTTCTTTTTGTTTTGTGTATCTGAATGCTATGGCCTCATGTCTGCATCCATAGCCGCCACGGTATGTCAAAAAATTATCCGAATTAAGATCGATATAATATGATTTGCCTGGCTTCCCATAACCTGATCCATTTACTTTGGCCCACTTTATTTCGTCTTGTAAATACATATTTGCTTCACTTCTTTTCTGCAGCAAAATGCCTCCTTTGTTTATCCACCTTATACATTGAGGCCTTGATGTATCGATAATTGATCCGATATACCTTATGGCATCCAGGTCCAATTCCTCTTTTATTTTTGTGTTTATTATTCCTGTGTACTGCATAACAGCGTCGGTTGTAATTTGATTTACATACCTTCCGATAATTCCGGGCTTACCTTGTTTTGCAATTATTGTATTTTTTAATAAAGTCTTTAAATCAGACAAACTTCCTTGAGTTACTAATGACCTTGAAATCATTTGTCTAATTTCAGAAACAATATTATATTCAAATGTTTTAGCCGATCCCAATCTGTCGGATAACTCATTTATTATATATTGTTTTTCGTTGCTGAAATTAATATCTGATAATTTTGATTCATCGTTAAATAAAGCGTTTACATCTAGTGTGGTTTGTGTTATGTCCGAGAATGATCTTAATAATTTACTTACTTCAGGTGTGTAATCCCCAGCTTTGTACTTTTCTATAATGTCTTTAACTATAACCCCCAATTCAACATAAGAATTATCGTCAAATATTATTCTTCCATTGGATACATTAAGCCTTTTTTCTAAGATAGAAATGATTATCTCGTATAGCCTTTCATCTTCATGATTTGCAAGTTGTTCAAATGATTGTATAATATTATTTTGCGCTTCAATCTTAGCCTTGACCGGTTCCATTTAGTTTTAGTTTAATTTGTTCGTCAGTCATTTCTAGTAAATCAACATCTTTGGATAGTCTATCTAGTTTGTTTATTATTGTTTGGCCTTCTCGGACTTCTTCTATTGTATAAATACCTAGTGCGACATAGTCCTTTATTTCTGAAGATTCGAGTAATGCTGAAGGATGATTGTCAAGAACGTAGTTAAATATTCTCACAGCAATCGGATCATTGCCATATCTTGCAAGTAATATCTCCATTGCTATCTTAACCTTTTCAACCGGTAAGGCATCCTTATAGATTAATCTAAGATACTCAGGGGTTTTAACAGTAACTCTAACTTCTCTTTTTAATGTTGGGTTTGGCTCTGTGCTAATTAATTTATTTATTATATACAAAGTATCTTCGGCAAAGTTTAATAACTTATCGTAAATTACATTTACAAGATTTTCAAATTTTTGCATTCTCATTTTCATGGCCTCGCCTGATTCCGTTGATCCAATAAGTGAGTTTATTCCAATTGAAGCACATGCCTTGTCGAGCAAAGACCATACTTTCTTTTCCATGTATTCAAGTGATGCAACTTCAGGAGCTAACCATGAAGGCTTTCTTGCGTCAATACTTTTATCAAGGTCTTTGTCCGATAACATGATGAATTGAGAAATACCAGGCGTTTGTTGCTTACCTGTTGATCCACAAGCCACGCAAGGCTTATTCAAGTGTCCATCATCACCTTTAACCATCCCTTCTCCACCACATTCAGAACATGCTATTGGTGGGGTTATGAATATAGGGTAAGAATTCCTATTATCCATAATTTGCATGTCACTATATAGCGACGTGTGTTCGTCTAAGTGCGGAAAGGCCCCTTTAAAAAATGATTCCTGAAATTTACGTCCTTTTTCATCCTGGCTTAATACTCCAGGCATTTGGACCACTGGCAACCTATTAAGTGCGTGATTATACCAATGTGTTTCTGTGTAAACAATTCCTTTTTCATTGGTTCCTGTCGGTTCATATATGTACCAATCTTTTTCGTCGGCAATGTAATAATATTTATATTTTGATTCTTGGCCGTTAACGGTGAATTTTTTCTCCCCGGCACAATATATAAATAAAGCGTCTTCCTTGGTTGGGATTATGTGTTCTGAATGTATTATCCTTACATCAATTTTTATTTTCTGTGTTAAATCAGAATCATTTGGATTGAGTGTGATGTCTCTGTTGTTTAAAGGAAGTACAATAACTTTTGAATTTGGATCCGCCAAACAAAGTGGATATATACACTCCATAAGCCACTGAAAGAATTCTATTTTTGTACCGATATATTCAAACTTATTTTCATCTAACCATGATTTTAAGTCCTCACCAATTTGAGTAAATGCAAGTCCTGATGAATTGATAATTGCGGAACTCTCAAGTATTGCGGACGATGTTACATCATGAGACGTTAATCTTCTGTTCTTTTCGCGCCATTCTTTTGTTCCACTTGCCTCAAATGGTCTTTTTTCAGAAATTAATTCATCCTTTTCAGTACGGAATAAATGCCGAAACCCCTGAACGCGGATCTTCGCTATTTCAGGGGCTTGAGCCTCTTTCAAGTTTATTCCTCCGTACTTAGCGGAATATTCGTATATCGTCATTAATTTCTTTTAGAATTCGATGCCTGGTAAAACCGTTGGCATAACCACTCCTGTATATTTGAATTTAATCTCAATCAACCACTCACATCTTTCTTCCCCTTCGTTTCTGATTCGCTTAGGTGTTGACATCGACTTAATTTCAATTCCAAGTGGAGCCGTTGGCGCTTGTCCTGCTGCTCCGGCATTATTCCATGCCACCCACTCAGGATTTAAAAAAACAAAGTCATTGCATTCTTGCCAAAGAACAGATACAACATCTCTCAAGTCGTCAATCTTTGAATAATACTCGAACATTGCAATATCTCCATCGTCTGACATCGAAGGGGAAACAATGTTTAAAGTATATGTTCCAGGCGTAGGCAGTTCGCGACATCCTACTTTTACCAATGCGCCATCTTCTCCGGTTATTGTTACGTTCGATGCTGGCATTTTAATAAGCTTTTTTGCCGTTTTGGCAGCATCAATCTCACCCTGAGACAAGTCATCATAGGTGTGATCGCATATAGATAACGCCCACCAACTAACACCGCAGTCTTTGATTAGGACCTTACAATCCTGTTCAAAAACATCCGGAAATTCTGTTGCAACTAAGCATCCTGTATTACATGACATAATAGTATTTTTTTGCTTTTAAAAAATACTTCGGCATTATATCGATGCAAATATAATGATTTATTGTAATATAATTGTAACTATTTACAATTTTTTTATAGTAATATTTTATTCATTACTTTCGTCTGCCTCTATTACTTTAACTTCTTTTTTTGGCGTTTCTTTTTTTACTTCAGATACATTTGACTCTCCGAAGTATTTTTTTGCTTCTTCAGTTGTTGCAATTCTCCATCCTTGTTTATGTAGATTTGCTTTTGTTTTTTCGTCGTTATAACGATTTGCCGGAGCGATTAACGCCTGGCCACCACGACGGATAAGCAAAACAAGGTCTTTTTCATGTTTTACGTCTTGCTGTTTATTGAATTTATTTTTATTCATATTAACATTTTTTATTTTCACAATAACTTGTTATGTACTTGCTTAGATTATAATTACAAATGCCTTCAATAGGCTCATTTACACCACTTTGTATATTTTTAAAAGTTCCATCAATGTAAACATCTCCGGAAAACACGCGATCCTCAAGGTACTGAAGCATGTATAATGGAATAGCTTCAAATCGGTATTCTTGCCTGTAATTTATTGTTCTATTTACAATGATATTATTTTTAACGGTCTCGGTAACTTCAGGCGTAATCTTCTCTATGCTAATTGGGACCCTTAATTTATTGCTGTACTTAAATGGTTCGTCGCCAAAGTAAGTTTCAGGAAGATCATAATAATTACCTTCACAATCAAATCCATTATGTTTCCCCTCGATAATTACTGTATTGCTGCATGCATTTATGGCCATAAACCATTGGGAACATAATTCATAATCAAGTACAGGCTCGCCATTTACGATTTTATATACTTTGAATTTTATTTTGAAACATCCCGGCAAATCAGACAAAAGAAATTTATATACCTGATATGAGTTTTTGCCGTTCCATCCAACATATCCGGCATCAAGTACACCGAAAGAGCTTATTTCATTTCCATCAGCATCCTCTAAGTAAACCTGAATCCACTCACCAATCCCATGATCAGGATTTTTTCTGTCAAAATTATATTTATCAAATATTTTAGTTTGTACCATAAAAGAATCACCTTCATAATACGGTAGAAAATATGGTATCTTCCCTCCACAACAATCAATACAGTTAAATTCTTCACCGCATTTCACAATAAATGTATCGCCAACACCACAGTCCTTCACAACCGGGAGACAGATTTTAGTTAATGACGATGTGAACACCGCACATTGAGAAGGTTCGTATAAAAAGTACTTTGTCATGGTATTGTAATTTGTTGTTCTACAACGCATCCATCAACTGACACTGCTTTAAGTGTGTATGTGTCGTTTGTGTACGTTTCGTAAATAGGTAAATTGGAAAGTATTGTCCCTGCTGAATTTCTCCATTCCCATGCTACTTGAGTTCCAAAGTTTTCAGCCTTGCCAATTAATCGATATTTTGTACAGTCTAAATGAGTTACATTTGTTCCTTTCTCGGTGTATGATGTTTCAATTAATGGGACATTGTAGAAATTAAACTCCTGTGTATCATCAATCCAAACATAATCAGCCTGTCCACATCCATCGCCTCCTATTGGATTAGCTCCAAATTTTAACGTTCCACATCCTACGCTATATTGACAGTCTGTTGAGGTGTCAAGTGTAACATTATCAGGACATCCTTGATTGTCTGCTTCTGTCAATGTAACCGGTGGCGTTGTTCCATCCACTGTATATTGAATTTCGCAATTATTTCTGTCGATTCCTATCCATGTGTCCTGATCAACGTCGGCATAATCAAAACAGATATTTATAATTCCTGACGCAATTGTCACTGTTAAATGGTAGTTATTCGGTTGAGAATAACCCATTCCGGTCAGTGCTGTATTGATAGCGTTCCTGATCGCTGTTACAAATGATGAAGGACTTGAATAAATAACAGCGCTTAAGTCGATTGTTATTGGTGTTATTCCTCCACTTGCTTCATGTTTGCTGACAATAATATGATCAATATATCCACCTGTGGTAAATGCCAAGGCATTACTTAAACAACTACGATAATATGATTTTATTGAGTAATAACAACTATCGAATGACAGATCATTGCAATCATTTGTCGGCTCCGTTCTGATTCTTCCTTCTATTACGGTCCTGTCATTGTACGAAGCTGAATAATCTATAAAATGCGTGTCAAATGTTTGAGAACTCTCACCTAAATTTCCGTTAAAATGTAGCAAATCTAAATTGCAGTCAATTTCTTCAAGGTCAATAGTGAGTAGACATTCCGGACTTGTGCCACCGCCTCCATCCTGTGTACATGTAATTTTGCACTCTCTTTCCCATGTTTCTTCATATAATGATTGGCATCCATCGCATTCAACATAAGACCGCAAATAAACGTAATTATGTCCTGTAGTATTTATGACTCCTACAATATCAAACCAATTCAATTGATCAAAACTGTATTTGTAAATATCTTCTGTCGGCGTACATCCAGGGTCAATAGTTCTACTAACTGTTAATCCTTCATTTACCCATGAGAATGTGACACTCATAATATCGTCGCATGGATTAACAGGAAGGATAATATCACATGTAACACATTTTTCTATGCAATCCCATAAATTGACCTTGTAACATGGTATATCATAATCAACAACGGCGTGAAAATAAACCCTTTCGTCATTTGCCCCTAAAGTAATTGTATTGCCGCTTGTGTATGGATTCCATGTATTGCCATCGTCAAGACTGTATTCATGTACTTCGATTGTTCCACCATCTTCATTTAGAATGTTTGTTATGTCGTTATTATTTAGATCAGAACAATAACTATCGAATGCCGGAGCCTTTGAACATGGATTTGCTTTTGATTCCGGTGGTGGTGGATTGTTAACAGGGTCCGAACAAAGCCATTCTGTTTGACTAAATTTGGTCGGTGGGTCAGGTATTTTTATTCTTATGTTCTGCAGTTGAACGGTATAAAAACAGCCTATTTTGGTCGAACATTCCAGCCATAAATTCGACGTGTCATCAGTAAGTCCGACATAAAAGCTTCCTGAACTGTCGGATGTATCGGCATATATTTTGCCTGAATTCCTGTCGTATATCTTTAAATTATGGATGTCAGTCAAGAATATATCCCATTGAACCGCCATTAAAAAATTGGTCGGTGTTTGCAGATTAACTGACCATGAGTAATTGAATTCTCCACAATCACATCCAGCCGGATTATCTTCATCATAACTAGCTCCAAGGCATAAGCAACATTCTGAATCATCCTCTATGCTTGTCCAATCAATTGTAAGACAAGCTTCACCTGTTGTGAAATCAGTATCCGCATTAACTATTGGATCATTGTTTACACCGAATTGATTTCCTGAACATTCGATTCTTGCATTGAAATTACTTTTTGTTTCAACTCCTTCAAAACAAAATATTTGCTCATTATCTAAATCATCTCTACATATCTGATCCGGTAAGGTGTCGCCTTTTAGCGTAATGTCGCCAGAATAATCCGTGCAATAAAACCCAATTGGTAAGTACAGTCGATAATCAATTCCACCAATATCGAACTTAAAAATATTGAAAATATAGAAAGTTCCACCTGCGAATTTTGCCGGAATATCAAACTCAATTCCTGTCTTGTAAGTCAGGCCATTATCTACATAATTAAAGTAAACAAAAATACTTCCATCACAAATTGAATTTATGTCCAGTTTATCCGTAATACAATATTCAGTTCCCCTAAAGATGTTGTCCCAAATTAAACCAGGGTAGCCGGCAGCTTCTAATTCAGTTAAAACACTAGCTTTTGAAAGTGAACTGTAGGCTTCGACGTATTGACAAACCAAAACGTTTGTATAGCATGAATCAGGATAAGTGTTCGCCGGTATTTCAAATGTGACCTCCGTTTCATAGAAAGGATTTATTTTTGGAATCGTTTCGTCTTGCTGTTGTTCTATTATGCCACTTATGCAGCTTTTCCAATTACATTCATCTTTATAAACGATATAAAATCTATACTTTCCAGTCGGCTCAAAGTAAGATTTATCTACCAAGAACTTTCCTGAATAAATACCCGATTCATCTTGCCATATTGTTCTGCATTCTATTATTTTGTCGAACGGTAAATCCTCAACTTGTCCTGTAATATTCGTACAACTAGCATAATTAAGATTAAGGTCATCGATAAAATTTTCGTTGTTATCGTAATTATCAACTCTGACGATTGCAACATAAAAACTACTTGATATTATCCCGGAATAAAAGAAAAATTCAGCTTGCATGTCCTCACCATCCCACCAACCATTCGTCAATGGTCCATCTTTTCCTTTTCTGATCTCATAATAAAAGTCATCACAAAATGGCTTAACATTAACAGGAATCATACTGTTAGCCACTTCTAACCGTTCATTGAACTGTGCTGTAACCTTTATATCGATTGCTTTTTGGCCTTGTGCAACCGATCCGGTTAATTCATCAAGTGAATTATATGGCCTATCAACCAAGTAACTATTTGAATCCATACCTACAATCTGACACAATTCAACACTGAATTCCGTTGAACTAATAACTGTCAATGTTACTTTGTAGTTATTTAGCCTTGAAGGCACTCCCTGCAATGTCATGGCGTATGTACCAGGTGTTGATGGATATATCTTAAAATATCCTCGCAACATTTGGCCTACATCGTCAGGCGATGAAACATATCGGCCTATATCAATCATAATGCGCCGTCCTGTCAATGCTTCAGTTGATTTAAACCTGGCACAATGGCATGTTAGCTGCCCTTGAGTTATATCTGTATAGCCTGTATTTTGTATGTTTGTTATCATTCCGGGTAATTGTATTCGCACCGATATTTCATTCCGCTGAATTTTATGATGCAATTTTCGTAATCAATTTCTATCTTCTCCGGCCTTGATTCTCCATAGTATCTTGACTCTATATTTATATTAAGTTTATTTTTTTTGATCAACTCCAAAGCTTTACAAAAGTCTTTTGGTTTCCATTCTATAGTATCAACTTCGATAGGTCTTATTAATCTATATTTTGGATCATCTATATAGTGAAATCTTTCATATAATTTCCTTCCTTTTAAATCGTCATTATACGATGAATAATCAGAATTAACGGCGGTCCTTTTTGCGCTGTAAAAATTGCAATTTGAACATTTTGGCAATGATCCTTTTTCCAATATGAATATCTTGAAATATTGGAACTGCCCATCGGCTAAGATCTGCCAATGAGTAAAATTACATGATCCGATTGCAAATGCTCCGGCTCCATTGTCTCTCCATTTGGCCATCTGCCTGGCCTCAAATGATTCGTCTGTGTATTGGTCATTCTGCCAACGTATAGCCGCGAAATTGTTGAACGTTATTGTTTTTCCTCCGCTGGTATTTTTGGATTTATTTGGATTCCATTCTTGCGTGTGATCATATTCCCTAACCCTTAGTTTATTTCCTTGTGTGTCAATAGGGTCCTGTTCATATTCTAGCTTTAAAAATGCAGCAACCTTTTCTGAAGAAAAACTATACTCAATTTCTTTTAAGATATTTCCGGCTTCGTCCTCGATATTCATCATTAAAGGCAATTTCTTGTCGAAGAAATCCTTCCTCTCGAAGTACAAAGTATCTCCTATGATTTGAGCATCCGCATTAAAGACCGGTTTGAGTAGTTTGAGTAATTGAATAGCGTTTATATTCGCTGTGTTTGCTTCATTCCATTGGTGATCAGATTTATCGCAATTAGTTACTGTCCATCCATCATCATTTACTGCACTTTCAAGGACCGTATCTTGATAAATTATACTATCTTGAAATATGCTTGACTTGAATTTTAAATTACACTTTGCCAAGTTGTATGTCATTATGTCATTAATGGTAGCCACTGTATGATAATGGTTGCATCCAATAATGTAATTTTCTAGGTCATCTAATGCAACCCCACAATTATTGCCAAATTTTCCTGGTAAACGGCGCAAAAACTTACAAATTCCCTGAATTATATCTACTACCGTTTTTATCGATATTATGTACAAATACAACAATGTGTATCGCCATATTGACAAGTCCAGGCAATAACCTATTTTGTAAGATCTGCCTAATTGAGTTATGTACTCCTTAAATCCGTTTAATTTGCCATAACTTATCTGATTTCTTAAACATTCGTATTCGCTATCTTTTTCAGGAACCCTAATAAGTGAAAAATCACATTCACAATCGTTTATTCTTGATACTATTGAATCCGGTCTTATCTCGAATGATTCCTCTGAATTACAATTATTGGAATCAATTTTGACATTGCATTCGATTATCCTTTCGATTCCGGCGCATGGATCTTTTACAAAAGTGCTGTACAATAAATCATACAAACTTTCTTTCGCTGTCAGACTTAATGTAGTTCCATAACTTATAAGTCCGTCCTCTGTATTCCTTTCAATGATTTCAGTCAGGCCATTAATTCCATGAGCATATTTTGTATATTCGATATTATTTATGTAAAGTCTTATCATCTTGTCCTTGCTAATCTTTTGCGCCTCGCCTCCCCTTTTTGGCGCTTGGCTTGTGTGACATGATAAGAATCCATATCGACATCCAGGTGAATTCTCATATCTTGGATGGCTTTGGTGTTTTCGTCTAGTTTATTGTTTTGCTCTTTAAATAATTTAACAAGTACGTCCTCTCTCGCTCCGATATTCCTTGGAACTTCAATTTTTGTGTTATATGCTCGTGTAAATTCAACTAAATCATTGTTGGATATTTTGCCAAGCTTTGCGTTTAATGCTGCAGGGATTACCCTTTCGCCAGGCGCCAACCATGCCGGTATTGTATCTGTCTTTCCTCTTTTTCCTTCACCTGGTTTGACAAATTCTGTTCCTTCTTCAAATCCTTGAGATAATGATCTTATTTGTGCTATTCCTGCTCCAATCGCTGCTATTAATGCCACAGCGTCAAGTATTGCTAACAAAGGAGTTCCGGCAGCCGCGTCTCTTGTAATTGCAGCAACTAATGAGGATACTGACGTTGCAGTATTTACAGCAATTTCAACCGCTTGAATAGCTTTTTGTTTTTTAACCGCTTCTTCTCGCATGTTATTAAGCCGCTCAAGTCTTTCTTCTTCGAGCCTAAGCTGTTCAGCATTACCATCGGCCGCTATTTCGTTTAATCTTGATATTCTGTCTTGCTCAAGTTGAATTTCCTGATCAATTCTGTTTATTTGTGTTTGTATAACAGCGTCAGCGATTTCCTTGGCATTATTGGATATATCAATACTTAATTCTTTTAATCGCTTTCGTCTTTCTTCTTTTGCTACTTGTTCGCCTTTTGCATTTTCTTGTGCTGACAACACTTGAGCCTCAGCGCTATCTAGCGCCTCGGATAATTTTTGTTTTTCTTCAGGTGTTAATTTATTAGGGTCAAGTATTACAGGAACTTTAATTCCTATTTTTTTCTGTACAACTAACGGTGATAATTCAAAGCTTTTTGATAGCTCATCAACCTGATTGGTTAAGTCCTTTATTGTTGCGCTTAATTGGGCTTTTAATTTTAATACAAGTCCTTTTTCTTCCGGTGTTTTTGCGTTGTCGCTTACCCCATTTGCCTCTGCTATTAAATCAGTTATTTGTTTTTTTAAGGCTCTGATATTATTTTCTATCTGAATAGGGTTTTTAGTGAATAGGTCAGTATTTTGATTTGTTCTTATTTTAAATGCCAGCTCATCTAACTTCTCCCCTAACTTATCAAGGTCCTTTATTTCATTTGCATGTCGCCTTCTTTCTTCTTCGGCTAGTCTTTGACGCTCTGCCTGTATTCTTTTTTGTTCAACCAAATATTCTTTATCGTTAACAAGGCTTTTCCTTTTTGCATCATCAAGTTTTTTTTCTGCCTCAAATAAAATGTCTTTTTCTTCGCCTTTAAGTTTTGTATTTGCATTAATTTGCTCCGGTGTTTGACCTAAAATGCCGTTTTTTTGCTTCTTTAATTCAATTTCAAGTTGACGCTGAAGTTCGTTTATTTTTTGTTGGGTTATTTCGGCTGATCTCTTGAATTGTGGGTCCGATGATTTCGATTGATAGTAAATTAAGTATTCTGTTTGTTTTTTAATTTCATTCGTCAAATCCCTCGCCTGTTCAGTTTCTCCGTATTTAATTGCTAATTCTTTCTTTGAAATCTCAAGATTCCTTTCAGCAAGTGATACCCTTAACTCATCTTGCTTTTTTTGATTTGATTTTAAATCAAGTAGTAATAATTCTTTTTTGTTTAAATCTGATGTTTCCGCTATTTGATTTCGGATTGATTTTTCTTGATTCTCTAATTCGTCAAGGTTTCTTTTTGATATTCTAGCGAAATCTTCAAATGAATTTTTTAACTTCCCAAGGTCAACACCCTCATAATATGTGTTGAACAAATTAGCCAAATCCGCAAGTTTAGAGAATCCTTCAATTGCGCCTCTAAAATCTAGGTCTAATATACTTTTACCTATCTCGCCAAATATTGAAGTTACCCTGCTTGATACAGATCCCAATCCACTCATTACCTCTTTAAGCTTATCTGCTCCCTCGCCTGTATTTTTGAAATATGAGATAATGGGCAATGCAATAAGCGAAGATACGGCTGCAGCAACGGCTCCATACGGCGTTCTTAATAAAGACATTGCGCGCCCTAAAAATCCTGCTTCTTCTCCTTGTGCGGCTAAATTTTCGGTTAAATCAGATATTTTATCGCTTGCCTCCCTAGCGGCCGGAACCATTCTTTTAAAGCCTTCAGTTATTTGATTTAATCCGCTTTTATTATCCTTTGCGACGCTTGCAATATTGTTCTTTATCTTATCAACCTGTTTATCCAAATCAGTAAACGCACCCTTTGACGCATTAACTCCCTTGGTGTCCACCTCGGTAAGAAACTTTACTAAAACGTGTTGAATTCTTTGATCAGCCATATTTTACAGCTAATCTTCGGCAACCGCAAATATAATAAATTTGTGTAATATATTATAGTAATTTTTATGTACTAATACATATCGTCAAATTGCACAAGCAAACAATAAAGGGTTTTTTACTTTGGACTCTTTAATGCTTTTAATTGTTTTAGATTTTTTCATTTTACCTTACTATTTTTTGCCGCATTTTGTTGTATTTCGGCTATTTTGTTTAAACTAACTTGCAAACTAAAATACTCGTCTATCGTCATTTTGTTTATTTCTTCTTCTGTTTTTAGGGTTTCTTTTGAGAGTAAAAAGAAGTTCAAATTAAATTCGTCATGGATCTTTACAATTTCTTTTTTGAGCTTGTATTTAAATCCCTTCCGGTCCTGATCAATTTCGAAAATGTCGCCTCGCTGATTTGCACCAACTGACTTTTTAAATAGTCCTGATAACTTATATCTGTCTGTGAGTCGCTTGTAGTCTGTTGTAATGACTTGAAAACTTCGCAAAAAAAAACAAACACATCATCGTATTCCTTGAATAGTTTTTGTTTTATTTCGGTATGCTTTGGACTCATTTTATCAATAGGTTCGTCGTCAATAAGTACAAATGAATTGACTGTGTGGAATACCACGTCGTTATTGATATTGAGTTGAACATAACCCATGAGCGCTGAAAGATACTGCCCAGCTAATACAGGCTTCTGTTCAATAAGAGCTGTATTTATAAGGTTTAAACCATTTATTAATTCTGATTTGTTTATGCCGTACTTATCGTGTTCCTGTGTGTTTATGATGAAATTCTTATATCTTTCGACAATATTTTCACCAAATTGTTCTATTCGGTAAAATATATGTCCCTGGAATTCACCAAGTTTGATTAAGTTTTCACGTTTTTTTTTGAATATTTTGAACATAAGATAAAAAGGCGCTCCCAAAAGAACGCCTTCAAAACAATAAAATTAACAATTTACAAAAATGAGGATCAATATTCTAAAGAGTTTAATGGGCTACTTGCTTGATAAATGATGTCTTTACTTGTGTGGATTGTGTATTTGTTCCGGTTGTAATTTTTGCCCGGACCCTACCACCTAGCAATGACCCATATAAAAATCCTTTTGAGCTAGTGCCGTATAGATTAATAGTATCGGCCAGGTTTTTTTGCACCCATAAAGTAGATCCAGGAGGCTGAACCTCTATCCAAACCTTTGCGGTAGTTGTTCCTGAAATGTTTGCGCCGGTAGCGGCAAACTCCCAATCAAAAGGACTTGCATAAGATCCAGTTGCAGGGTAATACACATAAGTAGTTCCCGATGCAGCAAGCGTATCAGTGTGCTGTCTGTTTTGTGCTGCGTTTTGTGAAAAAACAAAATTAGCACTCAAGGAAAAGAATAATAAAATTAAGAAACGTTTCATATTTTAAATTTTGAATTTTTTAAAAAAGCCTCTTAAGAGCAGGGCGCTGATAAGAGGCAACCCCTAAAAAACATTGTACATAAATCAAATGCAAATATATTATATTTTTGTAACATTACTATAATTTGTTATAATTATTTTTGGTCAAATATTGCATTCAATACTTTTATGTCTCGCATGTCTTTGATCTCATAATGTATTCCATATCGGAAAGCATCGAGTGCGTCCATTTTGAATTGCTCTCTATCTTTATAAAATTTATTAGTTCCTGATACTGGCTTAACTATTTGTAGGTCAATGCAAAGCTGAGGACATCCATCTTGATCAATCTCTATCATTTCATAATAAAAGCAAGCGTTAATCAAGTCCCTCGATAAGTCATGATCCATATTTTCTCGGTTGTCATAATTTATAAATGACTTAGGAATATTTAAGACTTCCCTAATTATGTCGAAGTCTGTTTTCATCCCGGCGGATGATGTTTTTTTATGGCCAGAACTGTCACCTGTAACTTTAACAACTCCGGTCCATCCGATTTTATCGAGATACATTTTAACCTCCTTAGCCAATTCAAGCGTACCGCCAACTTTTTGTATTTCTTTTACAAATCTTATCTTCCCTCCTTTGCCTCTTATGATTTGCATAAATTCTGCTGTTGCTGGATCATAATTAAAGTCACAACATAAATAAAGTGGGTATTTTGGATCCAGTGTTAATCCTTTCTTGAACACCTTAGAAAACTCAAATGCTGTGTAATACGGTGAATCATTTATTTGATAATCCCATGAACCATCCAACAACCTTAATTTGTGATACATTGGCATTTCTTCTAATGTTTCTACGTATCGCTTTACAAATTCTTTATCAGGATTATCATGGACCTTTGCCTGTATGTAGTGCCATTTAGGTGGTAGTGTAACATCTTGGCCTTGCTTGTCTTTTACCCATCTTTCTTTTAACCATCCATAAGATGGATTAGATGTTAAAAGCATTGCCGGTTTATCGTTAATTAAGTTGTATCGAATCCTCGAATATAGCACGTTGACCGCATTTTCAGAACATTCTCCAACTTCGTCAATGAATCCATCTGTAAATTCAAATGAACCTAAGCTTTGAAATTCAGGATCACCAGGTGATTCAGCTAAATGCAAAAAAAGTATTTCAGATCCATTTGGGAATTTTACCGTCGCTGTTTGTCCGTTAAAATCCATTTTGCCGATTCTTGGAAAGGCAAATTCATCATAAACTTTGGCAAATGTTTTGAAGGTTGACTTCATTAAGTCGCTGTGTACTTTTCTAGCAACAAACCCCCTTGTATTAGGGTATTCTAATCGCCTGGATATTTGAAATATGCTTCCCAAGTAGGTCTTTCCAGAGCCAGCTCCGCCTCCGTAAAAAAGCCTAGTTATCGGACTTTCTTTAAAATGTAATAGTCCGTATGCTTGTTCTTGTTTCTCACTTAGACTTATCAATTAATTTTAAAATTTCTTCTTGCGTCTGATTAAATACGATCATAGGTTGAGGCTTAACGTCATTTCCATCTTCATCGACCATTCTATTTTCTATTTTAGTAGGCATTAAATATTTAAGCAAAACGTCAGCAGCCCTGGTATCTGCCTTTTTTATAGCCTTTTCAGCTTGCTTTACTATTATAGCGGCTAATTTTGATATATTTTCATTTGGCAAACTTTCTTCAGGCGTTTCTTGTAAATATTGAAACGCATGTTTTACCGTTTTTATAAGATCCCTCCTTTTTGCCCATCCAGCCTTTTTCTGTTCGCTAGTTGGCATTACTGAAGTAGGTAAATCAAAATTATTACCTATTTTTTTTCCTTTTAAATGTTCACCTTTTGGCATATTTTACGTATTTTATGCAGTTTTAATGTATTCCCACTTAAATCCTCTCACTGTCTTCCTGCCTCCATTGCAACATCTTGAAATTGACTGATTTGGAATATTTAACACCCTTTCAACCTCCCTTGTGGACCCCCAAATCTTGATTATATTCCCTTCGCTATCCTTTTGCAATACAGAGAAAGACTTTCCTGTCTCAATGCTGTTGTTTATAGCTCTTTCAACCCTTGTGCCGTGTCTATTGTTTTCTAAAACTGTCGCCCATTCTAAATTTTCAACTCTATTGTCCTCTTTAATCTCGTTTATATGGTTTACCGTTTCTTTATTTTCCGGATTATGTATGAAAGCCAAGGCTACCAGCCTATGAACTTTACAGGTAATTAATCTTTTATTGGTAGATAATGCCACTCTTAAATACCCTCTATTGTCTTTAGCTGGTTTTAATATCACTCCTTTTAGTTTAACTAAATTATTTCCATGATCAACTATCCTGTCAATACTTTTAACCCTGCCAAGATTACTAACCATATAATTTTGATGGCCTTCTATCTCGCGCCATTCTTCATTTTTTATAAAACTTTCATCAAGCTTTAGATCTGATATTTTTACTTTTTTTGACATTATTGTGTGCAAATTTTACCGCCGTTACAATTATTAAAAATAAACGTTTCGATTGTTTCACCTTCTTCTGTAATTGTTTGCTCTAATCTTCCGCCGTTGCCTAGTATTAATATTTTACCTATAAAGTCTTTTTGCTTTTTTAGTCTTTTTTTATCCTTTGTTATGGGCATGGTTTTAGTTATTAGCCTTATTTAATTTAAATGTTACCTCTACCTTCCAACCTTCGCCATCTTCTTATAATTCATCTTTCTTCATGCTGTTTATAAAATCTTCGAGCGATTCTTGAAGCTTATGTGGCTCCATGAATACAAAACGGCCATCTTTGTTTTGGTCTTTATTTATTTGTGACATATTATATTGATTTTTGTTAATTAATTTTCTGTTGTTTTCGTTTTCCATTATCGCATTATATTTCATCCCATTATTACATCTTTCATAATTTCAATTTTATCCACAAATATACGTTAATTAATTGATAATCAGTATATATAATTATAATTTTATTACAAATAATGATACTTTTTTTGTAACAATTTGGCTTCTTCTTTGGCTTCTTCTAGTGTGCCGCAATATTTATATGAATAGTATTCTGTGCCTTCATAAATTTCTATAATAAACTTACCGCCTTGCTCACATATTCTTAAATC
>ERZ724522.192-NODE-192-length-39790-cov-5.504920_pt1 | contig 39790 bp, 49 predicted proteins | sample MGYA00376055_ERZ724522 | MGnify/ENA primary metagenome ERZ724522 (study PRJEB28724, sample SAMN07190884) | wastewater metagenome | isolation source: effluent of sewage treatment plant in Hong Hong | place: Hong Kong | collected 2016-03-17 ... | reverse complement strand
CTTGATGTACACTTTGCTGTTGTGATCTACTTAATCAAAGTATTCGACCCCACATTCTTCAAGCTAGAAGATCCCGATGGGTTCTATAGATTTGAGGTGTGGCAAACCACAGAGCAGCGTGTGCGTGGCTGGGTGTACCATAATAGAAGTAAGACTGTGGTGGGTAGGCGAGTTATACTTAACCTTTTCTCCCTCACCAACGAGTCTGCCATCCACAACATTCAAGATGTAGATCGCATAACCCTTAACTACCTGGACAAAATAATCTTATGGTCAGAAGACGGAAGGTACTACGTCATGCAGGTTGTGAAGAAGACTGAGGAGGAGTTTGATAGAGAGATAGAGAAACTATCTAAGCTACATCAGAAACACAAGATAAAGGCTATTAGTTCTGAAGAAGATGAGGATTGATTATGTCCTCTAGGTCTGCACGAGAGAAGTCTGCTATACCTTGCGAGTCTAAGACCAGCTTGTCATAAGCCTCTACCCCAAACTTATCTACATACCACCTAGTAAATATCTCTGGTCTCATTTCGTGCATCATGTTACAAGCTGAACAGTTGTGCATGTATAGCCCATCAGATATAAAAGTAGAGTCTTGGGTTTTAATTGCCACAACTCTTTCTGTTGGCACTTCCACAACCTTAGTTACTTTTATTTTTTTCATATTGTTTTCACAGTGTAATTATATTGCACACCTCTTTCCTATGTAACATGTTTGCTATATGCTCTGCTTCTACCCACTCGTTCCTTCCTTCTATAGAACAAAGGAACTTGTGGTCGGGTGTACACTTTATAGTCTGTCCATTTTCCAGAGACACTTCATATAACTTGGGAGGAACGAACACCTTTTTACTAAGGACCTTATTGCTTTTAAGTACCTGAGGACTACTTTTACTAAATCCGAGGATACTGTCTCCGACACACACATCTTCTATATTTTTATACTTTCTACTTTCTGTGAGAACCTTATGCCCGAAAGCTAGGCACTGGGGGAATAGATTGCGCTTGTCATACCGTACCTTGTAGGCGGAGCGAGATATGAGATGCCCGCATTGAATGTCCCTCGTACAGTTCCAGGGTTTTGTAACCGTTGCAAGAATGCAGATGTTCGAGCTTTCGCGTATGGTTTTAGACACGATTGCGTCCGCTATCTTGACTAGGTCTGAGGATGTGAATGAGTACTTACCCTCTTTGTATTGAAGGAACTGTCTGACGGCTTCGTCATAGTTCTTTCCAATACTGCTGCGCTTGAGGTGTCTTTTCTTTTTCATTGTGGTTGAAGTTCCCCTCTAATTCTTTGTATCTCTTTCTTGTGATATCTCCTGTCCTTGCGGGGGCCAATGCGTATAGACTTGATGTATCCCCGTTGCTCCCAACGTTTGAGGGTGAGGGTACTAACACCTAAGTATGCAGCTGCGTCTCTGATGCCAATGATGTCCTCAGCGATAGAAAGAGGTTTTCTCATACATCTCATGATAACAGCAATTGACCGTGCGTGTCAAATCAAAACCCTCCACGGCGCTCTGACCGAAGTCAGTTCACTTAGGCTTTCGCTTCTAGGAGGGTAGCCTAGTATACAAAAAAATTACACCTTGACTTCGTGAGAAGTGTCAGGTGTAATTACCGTGTAACCAGTGTGGTAAGCATACACTGTCTGATACAGTTCCGCAAGGAGCACCAACGGAAAAGGTATAAACCGATCAGACAACTCCATGCTTCTGAGAGACCTCAGTCCTCATCCAATGCGATGAAGAAGGAAACGAAAAGATGGCGGTGGAAAGCCGTGCGCACATCAGGCTCACCCTCTTTTAGCATTAGTGCTTTTTCTGGACAGGAGTACGCTTAATAGCTCAGAGAGAAATCTGATACAAGCTATGAAAAGAACTGGAAACACATGCTCCAGTTTTCTCTGAACGTGTCCTCGAACCTATCCAATAGATTGTTATACTGCGCTCCGCGCACATACCCTTGACTTCATAATATCTTCTGTGATACAGTGTTACTATCGTTCGTAAAAGGGGACGATACAGGTCTTGATTCACCTTTGTACTATTTGGTACAATGGAGACCATTATCCGTTTGAACTACACATGGGAGTGAATCCCCAGGTGTAGACAGACGGATTTTTTTATTTTATGGATACTCAAAAAAGAGAGTTCACAGGGGTATGGATACCACGACATGTTATCGAGGACAAAGACCTTACTATGACTGAGAAAATTGTGTATGCGGAGATAGCCTGCTTTAACATCTGCACCAAAAGTAATGAGAGTCTGGGAGAAAGGTATGGTCTCAGCTCTAAAACAATATCAACTGCGATATCTAGCTTAGTAAGCAGGGGTTATGTGGAGAATCTTGGGGTAGTTGAAGGTAGGTACAGAAGGCTGGTGGCACACAAGGATCCCCCTCAACTTCCAGGCAGCCTAGCCAAAAACGGCTACCCACCCACGCCGAAAACTTCCACCATAGATAACAATATAGATAACATTAGAGAATGTACTACTAACGTAGTACATGACGAAACGTCTACGTTGCCTGTAGAAGTTGTGGATTCAGACGATATCCCTGAACACTTCCCTCAGAGCATGACTGCTCCTCTTCCCTTTTCCCCCCGTTCCGAGACCCCCCCTTCTCCGAAACCAAGGCAAGTCCAATACGGGAATGCCCGCGTTAACTTTGTGCTTGCTCAGTACAAGGAGCAGTACGGCGTATCACCCATTGATCGTCATGCCCGTAATATCGCTCAGGCATTCGTCAAAAACGTAGAGGCATTCCTTAAAGTTTTGCCCGATCGAAACTTTGAGGACACCGTCAGAAAAGTATTCTCCAACTACGGCAGTGAGCTGGGAGAAGAGATACGTCCACAGCTTGATACAGTGCGCCGTAGAGGAAAACAAATGATGGAAGCAGCGATTCAAAAGCACACACAAAAACAAGTCAGATCGACATTACAAACCATTCGTTCTTCCTATGAGACAAACACCTAGTATCCCTTGGTCTGAAGCTGTTAAAACATTTATGTCTGGTGTTAAGACAGCAACGCAATTACATGACGACGTCAAGGCGACAGGGGCTAAGAGCATAGAGACAGAGGATTACATCATCGTAAAGCAAGAAACCCGCACGTTCTTTTCTGGATACGAGTATGAGTACTCGTTTGTTTTTGATAAGAAGAACGGCAGGATGCTCCGATGCATGGGATACCTGTATCAGCATAGCCCAGCGCTAGTTGCGGTGAAAGAAGTGTACAAAGACCCCACGCTTGCAAACACCAAGAAAAGTAAAAAAGATTCTTCAGATCTATGATAGCTATACGAAATGGCAAATATGTGAGAATTACTGCCACTCCTGCGATCTTTGTTAGGTGCCCACTATCTGCCTACCTCCGAAACTTCATAGACCCTGAAATGTCACGGCACGACCATAATAAGGCAGTTGATGTTCTGTGGAAAAGAATAGAGGATTCGCTCGAAAAAAATACAACTTGACAAACATATTCCATATATGTATAATAAAACTATGATATATAAATCGTCATACGATCTTCGTAATAAGATTGACGCAGTGCTCCTTGCTGAGCACAAAAAAGAAAAAGAAGGACGCATCTCTTCTGGCAAGTTGACCGCATCTATACTCGGTGATCCGCTCCAGTGGCAGGTTCTCAAAGTACTTGGTGCTCCAACTAAACCATTCGATGCCTACTCCCTTGGTGTATTTGCACGGGGGAAGCAGGTGGAAGATTGGATTGTCGGCATGATGGATGCACAGCAGACACAAGTAGAAGTTAATTATCGAAACTGTCTAGGCTTTGTTGACGCGATTGTGGATGGTATTCCCCACGAAGTTAAGTCGGTAAAAAATTCAAAGTTTGCCCGCATAACACAAGAAAACAAACCCCAAAGAGGTCACGTATTGCAGGCTTGCTTTTATGCTATGGCACTTAAAGCAGAAAAGTTTTGCATAGACTATGTAGCCACGGATGACTTCAGAACAATGAGCTTTGAAATACCAACAATTGAATACAGTTCAGAAGTAGACGATATCATAAGTCGATTTGAGGCACAGATGGCCAGCAAAACCATTCCTAACTTTGAAGCCATAGAGAAATGGCAGGCTACACCTGAATGGAATAAATACCCAAACTTCGCTCCGCAAGACACTGAGCAGATAGACGCAGACGGAAACAGATTCATTGCCAAAGAGCTTCATGTAAATCTTGAAGAGCAATCAATAATTTTATTTACTCAATATGAAAGTAACACTCACAGCAGTGCAACGGTTTGATAAAGACCGAAACGGAAATCCGCTCGTATCTAGCAAGGGTCGTCCATACACCCGATGTATTATCAAAGCTCAAGAGTATGGAGATAAACCCATCTCGGGCTTTGGCAATTCAGACAACGCTAAGTGGAATGTGGGTATGGTGGTCGAAGTCGACATCACCCAAAAAGGTGAGTACCTTAACTTTGCCTCACCGAGAAAAGTTGCTCCCGCGTCTCCCGAGCTTATAGACAAACTCAATAAAATAGAGGCGTTAATTACAGATCTTTCCAATGCGCTTCTGGGCGGAAAGACAACTCCTGTAGCAGCAAAGACCGCACCGATTGTGCAGGCATATTCACCCATGCCTAAAGACGTTGATCAAGATTCAATACCATTTTAATTTAGAACATGTTGTCTACACCTTACCAAGACTCTATTCGCTTGCTGCTTGATGCCGTGCAACTTAAGCTCGTGTCAGAACAACACACAGAGCTTGCAAAAAAGATATACCAGCATTCTCATCAGTCACAAGAGCTTGCAATCCTTACGATGGGATTATCCCTGAAGTATCTAACCAACAAAAAAGTATGGTCAAAAGATGGTTCAGAATCTTTTGGGGAATTTGTAGCAAAAGAGTTTGGGATCTCTACCAAGTCAGCATACAACTACATAAATGTTTTTGATGTCTTGTGTAACCGTTACAATAAATCTATTGAAGATGCACAAGAGTATAAGCCTCAAAAGCTCACCCGCGTCATTGGAGACCTGCAAAAGAAAGACGACGTTGAGCTGTTTGAGATTCTTGAAGAGGTGAGAACATCACCTGATTGGAGCTACAAACAGATCATGAAAGAGCGCAACATACCAATACCTCCTCGTGTCATTTTTGACCGGAAAGCCAATAGGTACGTTATTACGGCAGACGCAGAAACAACTCTGTATGTCGAGATAAAAAGTAAGAAAGGTGAACTAAAAGTTGTCTGGTCACAGGCCGATGAACCCAAATATGAAGAAAGCAACTAGGATAAGACCAGGTCAGTTTATCGCAGAGGTTCGTAAGATTTATCCCAGGTTTGGGAGGGCTCTCTTGAGATATCACACGCTTAAAGGACACATTGTCCCTGTGGATTATATGCCGTACGGAACTAAACTTATGGCCCTTTATGATGTCAATGACCTGGGAGACTTCTTGAAGTACTTAGCCATTGCGCAAAAGTATCGCGCACACTCATAGATATATGACACACAACTCTTTGTACTACTCGCGTTTTCGCACGTCAGTCAGCAATGTGATGCAAGGTTTAACAGGACAAGGGTTTGTGTCTATATTGATAATAGGAATCATGGCTACGTCATTTGGAGCAATGGGCGCTGGGTTACTATGGTTTTTCCAAAACTACTATCTTCAAAACCCAATTCTAATACAAACACGATGCGGCATTTGCGCGATTGTAACTCCCACACCCACAGCTACGCCAACACCAGAAATCAAGATTATTCCTTCTCTAGCTCCTGAAACGCAGGGCAGAAAGGAAGATCTTTAACAAATTGTTTTGTATCCAGTGATCACGGGGGGTCGGCTAGCGTCCGCGAAGTTTCTCGTTGCTCAGAAGCGGTACTAAAACCAGCGACAAACCGAAACCCAAACGAGATCATAAATCCATTCCATTCACCACGGAATTTAGTTATGCTTTGTGATCATTGGATACCGAACAATTTACCCCTTGACATCGTTGTCTATATATGTATAATGATTATATATGACACTCAAACAACTTTTTCAAAACATCTCTCATGAGATATACCTATACCGCACTCAGGCCCAAGAGTATCGTGACCCAGCCGCGTACCGCTATGGCTTCGACCATAAGAAAGAAGATATCTTAAAAGCATGTGGAGCCAGTCGAATAAAACTGGAAGCGCTCACTGATCTCATAAACGAAAAGATAAGAAAGTCCGACTCATGGACGCTTTCCAGGACAGTCGAAGAAATCACAAAGATGTACTACTTGGGAGACATGAACTTAGTAGAAGCAATGTTCATGTTTTGGAATGCTCGTGAAAGTGGAAGAAGTCCACATGCTAGGCTGGTAGAGCTTATGTCACAAATTACAAAATAATCCTATGGACTATTCTCTAGGCAAAAAACTTGAAAACTTAACAGAACTGATCTCTCAGCACCAAGTTGAGGTTGGAACAAAAAAAGATTACGATTTGGCGATTGACCGTATGGACGAAGTCAAATACATTCTACTCGGCATACTTAAAAATTACGAAAAGCCAGAGTGACATTACCAACATTACTATTTTATACACTGTCGTAAAAGCTAAAAAGACTGTCTTGGTGAATACGACAAGGAGGATCTTAGATGAACCATACCCAAATCACCAACAAACTCAATGCTGCTGTCGGGTATCCACCACCTAAAGTGACGAGAATGGAAGAGTGGAGTACATCGAAGATCATATGGACTAAGAGAGCACCTAAAGAAGCCAAGGAGTATATGAAGTTGTTCGATCCGAACAATCCGGAGGGTGGAGGACACATTACAAATTGGCGAGACATCAAAGATCTGGCTGAAACGGAGGAGAAATGAAAATACTTAAAAAACTCTTATATCCCGTACCCAAATATCGTGTTGGAGAAGTTGTGATGTGTCGTCCGGTTTCTTGGGCTTACGAAGGGAGGGTGCTCAGAATCCAGAGACGTCCTCTTGCTGAGCCTATGTACCACGTCAAAATAGACGGAGGCATTGATATTTTGGAAGAGCACCGTCTTTATAAAGAATATTTATTTAAGGAGGGACAGAAATGATCCCCCGCCTCACCAAACCAACCAGAGAGATTGTTATCTGCGCTGCTGTGAAGACAACCAAAGGAATCATTATCAGAGGACATAGACACGCTGACTGTATACACACAATGCAGCGCATGGGATTGAAGTACTCCAACGGTGTGAATGCCCAGGGCTTCATCACATCGAGGAACCGTTATGTGACTCGTGTTCAAGGCAGAAAGCTACAGGATGCCGCCGGTATATCTTCAGCAAGCCCAGAAGGCTATACCGGCACTAGGTTGTATAGCGAAGATTTGTATTAAATATGCCTAGAATCCTCACCCTCTGCGTCCGCGTCCTGCTCATATTAGTGCTATTGACGTTGGTGGCATTGGTGGCGGGAGGAGTTTATAAATTGTTTACAAACATATGACAGTAAAATATAGACGAGATATACGCTTTGAAAATAAATGTTTGTGTGTCGTGGATTACGACCTGCTTCGGAAAGCGATGCTTTGGCTCTCGGATAAGCCGCAGCTAGAGAAAAAGACCATATACTTGCACGGAAAATACCCCGCTGTAAGTGTTTTAGGAGAAAAAATTCACGTACACCGTCTACTTGCCCGCTATGTCGTGGGAGTATTAAAACGCAGTGATGTTGTTCATCATAAAGACAGCGATAAGTTAAACGCCGCACTAGATAACCTTGAGGTAATCTCTGCACAAACTCATGGACATATACACAATGCAGGGAAAGTGCTAAGTGAGGAGCATAAACAAAAAATTGCTATTGCCAACAGAAAAAGAAAGGGTATTAAATTGAAGAAAACAGTAAAAATGCCTGGGTTAGCTAAGCTAGTAAAGCTGGGTTGGTCGATAAATAAGATTTCTAAGAAATACCATTGTGACTGGTCTACAGTGAAAAATAGAATTCACGAAAACCCAGAGCTACTGGCGAAGGAGGCACAAAAATGACCCAAAACCATATAATCCGCTGGAAGTTTTTGCGATTGGTAGATGGAAAAATAAAATCAGACTCAGGTGATTATCACTGGAAGATTGGAAAGAAAAAAATTCATAAAGGCAAGATCTCTTTGTGTCACGCAGGGTTCCATTGTTCGCAAGAAATACTTCAAGCATTCTCGCACGTACAAGGCGAGATCCTTGCAGAGGTAGAGTGTTCTGGACGGTCACAATCGCAAGAAGATAAAGAAGTATATAGCGTTATGACAATTCAAAAGGCTTATCTGTGGCAAAAAAGGGACAGTGTGGCTCTTGCAGTTTATGCCGCGGAGCAAGTTATTGACATTTTTGAAAAAAAGTACCCAGACGACCAACGTCCACGCAAAGCTATTGAAGCTGCTAAAGAGTGGCTGAAGAATCCAACTCCAGAAAACAGGGCTGCTGCTGTAGTTGCTGCTGCTGATGCTTCTCGGGCTGCTGCGTGGGCTTCTCGGGCTGCTGCTGATGCTTCTCGGGCTGCTGCGTGGGCTTCTCGGGCTGCTGCTGATGCTTCTCGGGCTGCTGCGTGGGCTTCTCGGGCTGCTGTTGTGGCTGCTGTTCGGAATTATTCAAAATCAATAATCCCTCAAGTTGAAATATGGATGAAAAAAAGAGTGAAGAAATTAGAACAATACAAGGAGGTACAGAAATGAAAGATATTTTAGTAGAAAAAAGAAAATATGGCTATAAACAGGTCACGGAGTGCGTGGTTAAATATAAACCGGGGTATGTAAAGTTTCTGCAATGGCTGTTTGAAGACGACTGGGAAGACCTAAGGGATAAACTACGAGAAAAACTATTTGCTCAAACAATGTCGGAGATGGCTTTGAGAAAGCTCGGTTACCGTGTTAGGCCAAACATTCGAGCAAAACACTGGCGTGAGGGGGATTTTCCTGGAGGTCCTGTGGAGTCATTATACACACTAGAAAAGATAGCGGAATAAGACGCAATCCTATGGCTATTCTGCAATGCCAAATGTCTAGCGCCTGACACGCAAGGACGTAATCCAACTACGAACAGGTCAGATAGGTACCGTATAAAGATTGCAGAGTGCAAGCTGCAATTGCTTGCCACCACTCTCACAAGGGGATTGATAAGTGATTGGAAGCAGGGAAGATTGCTCTAGTCTAGTGTTGGCCTCCCCGCCCCAAAGATGTGCCGTAAATAGTCAACTTGAAGGCTAGTGGGCAAGGGAGCCATGAGGTCGCAGGATAGCGCGGTCATCCTGTATTATCGACGCGAGACGAACTAGACCCCTGCACAGACCAACATGCCCCCTGACACGGGAACCTTTTTACTTACAATCGTATACCAAGAACATGAAGTCCGTGTTACACACTCGACCGCCACAGACGAATCATTTGCAACCATATGGCACCCGACACTAAACGACGCACTTGCCCTCTTGGTACTAGAGTTACACAAGAAGGGAATATTATCATTTGAGAAAAAAGTATGAAAGCGGATCTTTACCTCGGAAGCGGGTGAAGTCTTAAAAAATAAAGACGGACACCCTAAAAGTAAATGTAAGAAAATAAGCGAATATAAATTATGTCTACAATAGAACTTTGGAACGGAAACTGTCTTACAGAGATGGACAGAATAAAAGACGGCTCGATAGACGCAGTCATTGCTGATATCCCGTATGGGACTACTGCTTGTAAATGGGACACCGTTATCCCGTTCGAGCCAATGTGGGAACAACTAAAGCGTGTGACGAAGAAGAATGGAGCGATAGTTCTGTTCGGGAGTCAGCCATTTACATCTGCTCTGGTGATGAGTAATGTAAAGATGTTTAAGTATGAGTGGGTGTGGGAGAAGAATGTAAACTCAAATTTTATGCTTTGCAAAAAACAACCGCTGCGGCATCACGAAAATATATTAGTGTTTGCTAAAGCGACAACCGCTTACAATCCTCAGATGTCAGAAGGGAAACCGTATACTAGAAAACGTGCAGCAGGCGAAGTATTGAACACAGACCATTTTAAGAGTAGGTTTCAAAGAAAAGACTCGATTTCAAATAAACGATACCCAAAAACCGTAGTGAAAATAGCCAGAGACGAGCGACAGGTTCACCCCACCCAAAAACCAGTAGCCCTTATGGAGTACCTCATCAAAACCTACACCAACGAAGGAGAGACAGTTTTAGACTTCGACGGCTGGTTCGTTTACAACAGGTGTTGCTTGTGTTAAACTAAATAGGAGCTTTATCGGAATAGAAAAAGATAAAAACTATTTTGATATAGGTGTAAACAGGATAAAAGATACAATCAAATGCCTCAATTTAGAGATAGAACCAACGATACTTACGGACGACTTACCGTCCTAAAACACCATGGTAAAGACCGCAGGGGGAAGCACTTGTGGTTGTGTAAATGTATCTGTGGAAATGAGAAAATTGTAGTTGGCGATAACCTATCGAGTGGAAAATCTAACAGTATATGGCGAAGGATGGAATTGACGTGTCTGCAGGTCGCTCATGGTGATTTTTGATCATACTTGAATACTAGTATGCCAGTATATATACTTATACTATCTATTCACCCTCATTCGCAAGATTGAGAATTGGTAATGACCCTCACCTTCACGGTTGGGGGCGAGTAGATTAGTACATTAACAAGGCGACCCGAGAGGGTAGCAGGTGGTTTTAAGACTACCGGGATCCTTGGTACTTAATATTCAGCCCTGTATTTGTGAAAGCAGGCTTCATGCCTCGTGTTGGGAAACCAACCTAGCGATACAGGACATGGGTCTGACGGGTTTCGATCCGAAAGGACATCTGAGTTCAACTCTCAGCAGATCCACATGCTAGGTTCCCCATGCGAGGGGTCATGGGGTCGTACCACCTAGCCAACCGACCCACCCTCACATACAGGATGTCGCATTCGTCCGTGAGGTTTAACGGCTCACTTCGGTGAGCTGTTTTTGTATGATATGCTAGACAATATGAACCCAATTGAAGAAACTAAATACAAGACACATCTCAACATCATCGCAAAAGAGCTTCATGACGCTATCAGGCTACTCGACACTACATATACTAATAATGTCACCTCAATACGAAGATTTGCTGGATACGAAAAATTACCAAGTATGCGTGAAAAACTAGATAGAATGAATCAGATGCTTTATGAGCTGATATACCCTGAAGACTAACCTCATTTCGGCTTAAACAGTCAACTTCTCACGTTTTGCCACATTCACTATAAACGTACGCATCTGGCTTGGCTCTGCCTGATAGATTGTCCCCCCTATAATCATATCGTCATTCGCAAGCGCTCTTGCATCTGCCATCTCATGACAGGCGCCACGATGTACTACTAGGAGATTATCAAGCGATGATGATCCGCCTCTGCGCCATTGAGCCATGTGATGACACTCAGAATCATGCATACCAATACCTTTTCCACAGACAGGACACGTAAATCCTTGACGATCAAGTGCAATAGCTTTTTGTTCCGATGTAAAAAATCGAGGATGACCTTTCTCGAATCGTTGATAAGTCGGCATCCTAAGCCGCGGATTGACCTGAGCGGTAGGATGATACAGGGAGGGCTCGTTATCACGAGTGTGAGACGGGAAACAAGGGATGAGTTCTTTCATGGGGTTACGTATTCCCCGTGAGTCTCTTATTTCATAACGTTCTCAAAAACTTCTTTGTATTCTTTCGGCATAAAACCAACTAACTTTATATCACCATAAAACAGTGTCGGAAGTGACGTGACTCCTATTGATTCCAATCCTGAGGTGTCGTCCATCTCATCAACGTCTACATACGTATAGTGGATGCCGTGTTGTGCCAGCCATGCTTTCGCAGACTTACACGCATGACACCAGGGAGCGCCGTATATGATTACTTTGCCTTTCACGCCTCCGTCTCACTGATAACCCCAGACTTGACGAGCGCAATGTTCAGTGCAAAGGTGAGGAGTGCTTGTATTGCTTCAGAGACAGGCTTGAGTTGAGGGAATGCGAAGATGAGGATCTGCACGAGCGCCATACCTAAAGTTAAGGATGTCCCCGCGTACTTGGCGGTTGAAATTAGTTTTTTGTTCATAACGTTATGGTGAAAAAATAAATAATGGAGATTCTGCCATGATATGTCTTTCGATACCATAATCGAGGGTGAAGAAGATCTCTGATCTGATCTGACACTGGGTCTGGTATGTCGGAATCTTCGCTCCATAGGTCCACTTAATGAGTTTGCGAGGGTGCGACTTCACAATGCCTTGTGATGACTGAGAGGAGATCAGTCGAAACTCGCCATCTTCATCGGTACAAAAGAGAAAATCAGAAAATCGGATAGGAGTAGCCACACGACGTTCACGATCTGAATAGACATGGATGACGCCATGATCTGAGGACTCTATCTTGAGACCATAGTACGATACCCATAGTGAGGTTGGTGCAAGGCTCAGAATGAGATAATGAATTGCAACAAAAAATACAAGAATTGCAGCATCTCGTATGACTCCCCGCGTCATAATTTCGCCAAAAGCAACAAAAGGATTCATGAGTCGATCAATGAAGTCGAGAACACGCGATATGAAGCCAGTGAGTTTGGTGAATGTGGTCATACCTTGGGTCGAGGTAATAAACTCGTAAAATAATTTTTGAAGTCGAATGTTTTCCCGAACTTGATGATGGCAAGCACGATATTCATACTCATGAGACCCGAGGCGAATGAGATAGCTCCTGCGAGTTTCTGGAGATTGAGGTAGTCGACGACAGCGATACCAATATAGTTCGCTGCTGCTGCGCCACAGATAGCAGAGAATGTGAAGGCAACAAACTTACTTTGTTTCATTTCGTAGGGATCAAGAACGTAACGTACCACTCCTGCCAGACCACCCGCCACGATAGCCCCCCAGTTGGTAGTACGTACCCAAGAGGTAGCGATCTGACTAAAAGGCTCGAGAGTGGGTTCAGGAGTGATCATGGCTTGAGGTTAATAATTCTGAGTGAATAATAGTTCTGATAACGAGAGGTCGAGGTTATATCGCCGTACCACGGATCGAAGATTTGTTGATTGCCTAACATGCGGACCCAGTGTTTACCGTTTGTACCTCCACCAATAGGTGACGCGTTAACTTCTGCTAATACTATTTTTCCTGCCTTGACGGCATCAAGGACTTTTTTGTCTGAATAAGTGAGAAATGGTGATCCGTTCTCCAGCTCTATACCTGCAACTTTGGGAAGGAGTGTGAGCTTCGCCCAGATCACGAGATCACCGTAGGCATAGCCACCATACCGCGTGAGGATGTCATCGACTTGTGCGGGATTCAATCCAACACCCGAAGCAATACAGGTGATCGTGCATCCGTAGTAGCCGATCGTCTCATAGGATGTCCCGAGATAGATATTCGCCCATCTTCCGTCGCGTTGTGAGTAGGCAATAAGTGGAGCAGTGGGATCTTTGTATTCTTTGCAGTTACCAGACCAGATATACCCACCCACCGTCAGCTCATACCATTGATTGTTACCAGCCACAGAGGTACCTGATACTTTTTTTGAGTATTCAAATATGGCGTTCTGAGGCTGTGTTGAGAGTATATTGTTCTTTTGCCAAAAGTAAGGAATATATGCTGATGCTCTGATGTTAGCGGCGGGGGAGGTGATTTGGAGTTTCATAAGATTTAAGAAAATAATTACAATTCTGCTTCTGCTACAAAGTGGTATATAAACCCGCCTCCGCCAACAGTTAATGCCCCACCTGATGTATTACACACCGCAACACCAAACTCTGAGTTCGAGCTCGAATAATTAGTTGCGCTATTTGCTGCAAAATCTGCACCACTAGTTGCGTTAGATGATTTACCGGAGCCTCCGGAAAACCCATAAATCGTGTTCGTCGGCGTAGACCTTTTTTTTACCTTGAAGGGGACATAGGCATAAGGCGCCGAATTGGCTATGGTTGAGGCTGAACTAGGTACGAAAACATAACCTCCTATTGAAGATGTGCCAGGAGCAACGGTATAGTCATATGACTTCTCGTAGTAGCGCATACATGCCCTTAACTCGTCTTCAAAACTCTTCGGTACAAAGGACAATGCGACATCGCCGGCACAGATCTGAGCCTGTGAGACTTCATAGTAGTCGCCACTTGCTCCTCCTGCACTTTCGGCGATGAGGAGACGTAATCCATTAGCCGATCCATCTGAGGGGATCGTGGCTGTGACAGTAGCCGTAACCCAGTCGGTGCTTGTCGTACCGGTGGGAAGAGACGCATTGCTAATTGTAGTGACCTGTATATTGCTCCACGTTCCTCCTGTGGCTGTATCACCGGTACTGTTTTTTGACAATGCAACGGTAATGTTCGCAGCGAATGAAGCATTGCGTCGAAGTTTGACCGAAGCGGTTATGTTCTTCCCCCACAGTTTTTTAACATCTATATTTTCAAGAGCTTGAGACATGCTAGCAGAGCTTGACGCTGCGTTGTACGCGACTCGCATCACGTTAGTACTCCCAACCGGCGCGCCTGTTGTTTGTTGGGTGATTGTGACAGTCCCGCTTAGTGTTGCGTACCATCGATCCAGTGCATATCCAGAAGATGTCCTCGATGCAAAAGAGACGCGTTGGAATACGTCGAAGTTTGAGTTGGTGAGGAGGTTAGTGCCTCCGTTACTTGAGGATATAGGCACACCATTGACTTTGACTTGACCAGTCCCTTTTGAGTTCAGGTTGAGATCGATATTAGTATCATCTCCCGATGCAGAGATCGTAGGACCATTACCAGTCGCGGCATTTGTCACCGTGAGATCATTCACTGCTGAGGCTGTAGCTGGAGTCCTAATGATTTCATTCCCTCCTGTGTCATTGATGGAGGTGCCTACTTTTGGTGTAGTGAGAGTTTTGTTTGTAAGCGTTTCTGTAAGCGATGCTATGTTTAGTCCTCTTGGCTGCACTCCTAAAGATACGCTCGTAAGGGGATTTGGCACGGAAGATGTTGCAACGGTTACAGTTGTTTCGTTTGGCCCAGCAGAATAACTCGTTGCTGTAATGATATCAATTGAGCTATCACTTCCATTAAAACGGACTGTTTTACCAACGTGGTAGTATGCGGTCAAATCATCTCCTGAACCATATCCCGTTACTTTGAACTGTGTGGCTGAGATACGGGTCAAAACTCGTGAAGCGTCTTCACTCATCCAACCGTCTTCAACTGCGTCAGCCAACTCTTCCCAATGTCGTGATGCCATTATGAACTCATACGGAGTACTGCCGAGATGCTGAATACCTGTCCCCCCGTTGTTGAGTCCACGTGATCGAAGAGTGATAGTAGACCCTGAAACAGCAATAACTTCACACAGCTCTTCGCTCGAAATTCCTGGCTCAAAAACTATATATGAAGGTAGTTTAGATGAACTGGGCGGGCTAGAAACAGCGATGCTCAAAGCAGAGGTATTCAGAGTGGCTGTCAACGTGCCAGACAGTTTTCTTTCTGATCGGTTGATGTATTTCAGGTTTGGCATAAGTGCATTACACAAGACAATTAGTTAGGGTTCAAGCGTTCTATGTTCTCATCACGATCATAATCAAAGTCCTCTATTTCAAGCACCCCATTCATAGTTTGGAGTATCGCGTGGTTTTCTTCGTTAGCGTTGATTGTAATGGTGTGAAGAAGAGAGTAAGCCTCAAAGTACTCTTCTAACTTTATAACTTGCAATGCTGCTGAATTTGTTTCTATCCCGCTAGCTTCGTCAAACATAAAGTCGTCAAACATGAACGAGTCTATTCCTCCTCCTGTAGAGAAGTTGATGGGGATAGTTGTAGGCAGAGCGTTTCCATCGCGGTATGTATCTATGGATAACGCACCCCTGGGCTCTTTTAGTTTGATACGCGCAAAATCGTACCACTTCAAAATAGTGTCATCACCTCCATCGATGCGCCTAGGAGTAAACTCAACGGGTATGACTGTACCGTTGTCATCCCATGTATTGTCTGTAAGGACTTGATGTATTTTTCCTGATGTGTCTTCAAACCCAAATATGAGTTGTTTCTTTGTGCCCTTGTCCCACAGCAAGAATTGATTGAACGTAAAGTTGGTCCACACGCCGTGAAATCCAATGTATCGTCTATCGTATGGTATAGCCTGGTCTATGTTGCATAGAATGTATTTCTGCTCAAAGTACTCTGCATGGAACTTTTCTAAGTTTGTGGTGCTCCAAAGATCAATATCTGGCTGAACTCTATTAGATAGATCAGTCGTACGGATAACGTTGATCTGGGTTGGCTCATAGCCAAGAATGCGAATTCGCCCATCAGAGCCAAGGTACACAACGTCTTTCTCCATTCTTCTCACCGTCTCTGGAGATGATGTTCCGTATTGAGGAATTACAGAAGATAGGGAAGGAGATCCGTCCGAAGCGAATGTAAATTTCCAGATTGAGTTGTTTTTGAAAATGAAGAGAAAGTCCTCAAATCCAATCATAGCTGTCACCGACTCTCCATCTCCTCGTCCAGGCTTAATCCATCCACCGTTAGCATCAGGCGAAAATGATTCAAACTGAGCTCCAGACCCACCATAAAACACAGTATCAGGCTCTTGAAGATTCCCGGCAATAAACAGTGTGTTGGCGTACTTGTCATAGATGCTGCCTTTAACTCCACCAGTTGTGTTAAACGTGGGCATTTCGCTAGTGACCGCAGCTTGGTCTGTTCCATCGTCAACGTATGTGACAGTGGCTCCTGAAGAAGGATTCTCAATATAGTTTAGGAAAACAAAGGTTCCACCGTTTTCTGATCTCCATACGTTATATCCACGAGTCTGAGTGCTTGTCTTCCGATTCCAAGAAAAGGTGTTCTTGTTTGATGCGGTCAGGGCGTTTGCGTTAAACACCTCTGAACTGGTAGTTCCTTCAGTCTCGCCCGTCTCTGTAACTACGGTCACTCCATACACATATGACTTTGGTCCTGTGCCTGTGGCCGTCAAAGCAAGTCCAGACGCAGCAGTTTCAGAGCTCCATCTTGTTACAGTAGTACCGTCTGATTTTGAGAGGAAATCAATAGCATTACCAAAGTATACAGATCCTCTTAGCAGCACCCCTCTCGTTTTGGCTGTAGCGTCCCAGGTCTTTGTAGCATCTATTTCTGTGACGGTGCCAGAAGTTGTTATCCTTCTAAGTCGGCCGTCGTGCATAGACAGGAGTAGATTTGTTGATGTGATTGGATTCTTATACACAAAAGATCCGTTATGCTTTGATACTCCCGAAACTGATGTAAACAGTCGGTGGCCTCTACGACCAAGTCGTATGGATGATCGTCCCGTCATCTCAATGTTCTTCCCTTGGTAGTATTCATCAGGGCGGATCTCGTTATCTTCCGAAAAGTTATTTTTGCCACGAGACCATCCATCATACTTCCAAGGCACCTTCTTGCGAGAAGGTCCTACGAATTGATTGTATCGGCCATAGGTAGATCGGTATGCCATTATTGTGTATAAACGCGTCTAAATCCCGTGTATCCAAACGGGCTCTTAATTTGCTTTGTTAGATACTTTTGTCCACCCGAAGCATCTTTCATGCGAAGCTCTTCTACTTGTTCCTGAAACTCAAGGATCGCATTGCGAGCATCATTCCTTTGTCGCTTACCTTTGTGAACTAAGTAACCGACGTAGGTGCAGATAGGTTCAAGAGCTGCATCTGGTAGTTTTACGTTTAGGGTGTCAGTAGTGGCAGCGACATTTTTGTGCGAAGCAAGGTAATAAACTTTGACAGTTGAAGGGTATTCAACTTCGCTGGTAAAGCCCAGCGTCTTTCTGTCTGGGGTAAGGTAATACCCGCTGACCACGAGCCCTCTATCTGCGTAGTCTACTGGTGCAAGCGGGGTTGTGCTTCCTTCAAGGTACACCTCGTATATGCCAGATGTTTCGTCGTAATCTTCCGAGGCTATGACTGAAGAACTTGTGAGGTCGAACTCTTGTGATGCAGATACTACGGAAAGATTGACAGACTTTATTCTGAACTTGAACTTGAACTTCAGGATAGTAGCTCTGATTGCACGGTTCACTAGGGTCAACCGTTTGCTTTCTGACTGTTCGGTAAGCTCATTTAGTATCCCAGAGGTCTCTGTGATGATGGGTGCGATTGTAGTTATCATACCTCCATTACACAACAAAAAATGCTTTTAGGCAAATAAAAACCCACCATTTCTGGTGGGGGTCCCTCTCGTATAGGATTACTCTTCGGTTTCTTTGACTGGGGCTGCATCAGCTTCAGATTTTCTTGCGCGTGCTTTTCTTGCTTGTGGTGCTTCTGGTTGCGCAACAATCTCTGCCTGCTCTTCTGTCTCTACAATTTCTGTAAAGGAGATCTTATAGCCAGGATGTTTTCGGAGAAGTGCAACTATTTGCTCATCTTCTGTTTCAAAGTTTCCCTGCTCAAACTGAGCGTCTTTACCTTTAACGATAGAACGGGAGTGGGTCGTAGGATCAACTACGAAGCGATCTGGAATAAGCACAAGTCTGAGTTTTGATGAGCCTGTAGCTACGAATTTTGCCATATATATTATGAATGTGTAATGGCCCATTACACCATAAAAAAAAGAAAAGAGCAAGTTTCCCTGCTCTTTTCCTCTCCTTGTTTAGGCTCTTAGGAGTACGAGGTGACGCCGTACAGGACACTGTGGCATGCTTCGTCAGCAAGCTCAATACCCATGTCGGTCATATACTCTTCTTTGACTGCATCCTCGTCATTGGCTTGACGATTCTTGAGAAGACGCATATCACGTCCCTTCATGTGACGGTAGACGATCTTGTCGAGGTCGAGCAAGAAGCCCATACCAGCCCATGTGCTGTTCTCAGCGAACATTCTCTCTAGCACGAATGAGATCTCACCGTGAATTGAAAGGTAGTTTGAGATAGCAATTCCGTAGGTTTTATCCTTAGGGAACATCTGGAGCTTAGCACCTGCCCACGCGTTGACTGCGGAAGCAATGAGTGGTGAGAAGAATCCGAGTTTCTTGTTTCCGCCTTTGGCGAAAGCATTTCGGATAAATGTCTCAAACTCAACTTCGGTGAGTGCGCCGCCAGCATCAGTACGATTGGTCGTAATGAATTTGTTCACACCCTGTGTGGTGCGTCGTGGCGTTGACCCCGTGAGGTCCTCTTTCTTCTCTCCGAAGAAGGATGTGCGCTCAATGTCGAGCTTGTGGAGACGAGCATGTTCCATACGAAGTTGGGTCATGTCGTTGCCCGTGTAAAGCTCAGTAGCATCTTCTGTACCAGTAACATAGAACGACTCACGGAGAGTCTGAATGTAGTTACTTTTGAGTGATGCTTGTGATGTAAGGGCGGTTGGTGAGGTTGAACCTTCTGCACTTGCATTACCAAGGATTACGAGAACTTGATTATCCGAACCAGCAGCTGCTGCTGTGGTACCGTATCCGCGACCACCGGTTACCGTAACGGTTGTAGAGGTGGCAGATGCTACAAGCATTTGCTCGCCTGTTACGACGTTTTGAATAATGTGACCTGGACGGAAGATGGTTCCATCATCTACAGTGATTGTGGTTGCACCGATCAAGTAGCCTGCGCCATCGTTCACCTGGGTGAAACGAGCTGGTGAGCTCTTCTCGAACCAGCGAAACTCTGGGTCTACAGTCTCTTTCTTTTTTAACTGTCGCGCAAGGAAGGCAAGTACTGCCTCACCCGCATCGACCATCCAGAGCTTATCAGAGTGATCGTATTTACGAACACCTGAGCCTGGACTGTTTGTGGAGCGAACTCCTGAAACGATTGCCATTTTTGTGAAATTTAATAATAATGTCTGTTAGATTTGATTTATATTGCGCATGACTCGTTTGGGTACTTGTTAGGCCAAGGGTTGTCAGGGTAGCAATCATCTACATCCAACATATCGATTTCACAACACCAAAATCCAGAAGTCAAGAAAAAGCCCACCTGTAGGTGGGCGGGTTGTAGCCAATGAGCTCTGCTCATGGCGTGGTCTTATTAAATCAGAATATACTCGTTCTTCTTTGAGACGCTTCTAGCATTGCGTCTATGTCATCGTCGTCTGCGTTGGTGACCTTTGCTTTGCCTCTTAGAGTGGCTGGCGATGGCTTAATTGTTTCCACGACTTCTGGCTTCTCATCTGGCACGTTTGTTTTTCCAACCACACTTATTGCAAGGTTCTTGATATCTTCGTATGAGATCTCTGGCTGTACTCCTCCACCGTTTCTCTGGATGGCTTCTCGTCTCGCCTTCTCTCCGTAGATGAGCTGTGCCACCTGGGATCTGAGAATAAAAGATTGATCGGTCTCCTTCTCTGTGTCAGTCTGCCTCAGAACTGGGAAGTCCGCAAACAGCCGACTTTCCATATCTCTAGCTCGAGTTTCTTGCATAGTGTCTTCATATGATGAAGTGACTTTGCTTTCTACTACGTTGGCAAGAACTCCGTATAGTTGTGCTGCGATCTTACCCGAAACCATCGATTGCTGCATAGACACCACAAACTTCTGGGCAAAATCGTTCATATAATCGTCTAGTCTCAAGGTTCCATCCTCTTCTGTATAGTCAGATGCCTTTGGAATAGATATGTCAGCAAGCGGGCGAGAGAGAGCTTCTTGTCTTTTCTGTAGCGAAGATGCAAAATCTGCGGGGATCTTACCATCCACGAACTCTCTAAGGGATCTATTGACGTTGTGGAATTGTGTCTCAAGGCTTCTATAACCCTTTTCAGCCTCTTCCTGCGTCTTGTACTTACCAAATATGAGCTTTGGTTCCTCTGCTTTCTTAGGAGTAACGGTCTCTTTAACTGGCTCAGCCTCCCCCTCTTCCTCAGTAGTCTCTGCCTTTTTCTCAGGTTTCTCCGGCTTTTCCTCCTCCTTCTTTGGTTCCTCTTTCTTTGGCTCTTCGACTTTAACCTCTGGTTTAGTATCTGGTTCCGCCGCCTCAGCTGGCTTTTCCTCAGGAGCTTCTGGAGAATCTATCTCCTCGAAAACTTTCTTTGCATCTACTTCCGAATCCGACAGAGACGGGTTTATGGTTTGCAGTATATTGCTCATATGTAAATAAGTGTAACTGTTACAAAGTACTACGTCAAGTCATCAATTTTTTTGAACCTCTCTTTATTCTCGGAGTTTTTGCTTCTCCACTGCGTCCATCCAGACTTCATGTCCTTTCGTACAAAAAGTATCCCTTCTTTTGAAATTGAATAAAGATGTCTTGGATGCAGCCGAAGACCGTGGGTAAATCCCTGTACGTGAACAGTACACTCACAGTTCCTCCACACTTCATCGGTCATGACAAACCTACACTTTAAGGACTCTTCCTCTGTGAGGGTTAGTAGTTTTTCCTCAGCTCGATAGGATATTGAGTCAGACTTCTTGCCTTCGTCCCAGAATGCTTGTACGGCATGTTTTAGCTCAGCCTGTTCCTTGGGATCCATCTGTGTTGTTAATGTTTTTAACGTACGCATCGGTGAATATCCTTTCAATATACTCCAAGAATTCAAGCTGTCCTATGATGTACATCTGGTGTCCCTCAAAAGATACTCCTGATTTTCTATCCTGTGGCTTCATTAAAGAAAAGTGTAGGGACATCCTTTGATCCGATAGGATCTTCATGAACACGGGAAAGTCTGGGTGTTCAGAAAGCCTTATTAGTCCTCGATTACGAGGCTCCCTATTTCCGCTTTTAGGGCTTGCTGCTGGGTCTGGAACTCCTTGGCCCTCTTTGTTTCGTGATCGCTGCTGTAGTATTCTTGCCACTTTTGATTTGACATCGCTGGCATTCCAAGTTCTGTCCCAGATTTTGTCAGAACTTCGTCGGGGCTCAGATCCTCCATGTTCAGTCTCCACCCTGGTATCTTCCCCACGCTTATCCCCTTTTTGTATTTTAGTTTTTGTTTTTTCAAGTAGGTCTCTAAACAGATGTCGCATAGGAAGTGATATTTGCCAGTCAGTCCGTCAAGTGACTTGCCGTTCTGAAGGTAAGTTATAAAGAGAGATTTGCACGTCTCACAGGATATTTCATGAGGAACGGCAGTGCCACAATGTACACAGCCCTTACCTCTCTCGAAGGCGTCATTGCGCTCTAAATACACGTGATTCTCTGCGCAAATCCAGCAGGGATCTTTGATATGCACCTTAGATCTTTGTACTATAGTCGCCGACATGGCATCATTGTACACCAGAGTTTATGATGGATGCAAGTGGATCTGGTTGCATAGCGACTTGGTCCGACTGCAAAGTGGGAACCATATCAGTCGTTAGGCCAGTCCCTCCTAGGAGTCCTGCAATTCCGCCAGGTCCCACGGGTTGTTGTGGTGGGAGAGGTGCAGCTGGAGGTTGTTTGGCAGGATCTGTCTTTTTGACTTCCTTTTCCATTTTTTTTCTATTCTCTTGAATCGCTCGCACCCAGTAAGGGGCATCGTTGATTCCGTAAAGTGGTAGCATCTTGAGGAGCAACTTGTCGTATAGCTCGTCAGGCATACCTGTGAATGGACCCTTCTCCTTATCTGCCTGGGCAATCATTCTGTCTGTCACAGAGCTAAGTCTTACTGCCTCAGCTTGTTCGTCGATAACTCTTGTAGAGTTGGGAACCACCTTGATATCCATGAAACCCTTGATCGCCTTTAGCTTATGTGCTTCGAGTTTCTGGTCTGTAGCCATGGTCTCACCAAACTGCCTGTGCATTCTGTCTTTGGTGATGAATTGGCGAGACATCTCAAGAGCGAAGTATCCAAGAGATTTGAGCGTGACCTTCTCGAACAGTCTTGACTTTACAATGAATCGAGCATTGGCCATTTCCTGTACCAAGCGCATACCTCCATATGTTCGACCAGCAAGGGACTCACCTTCTATGCCCTTGGCGTAGTCGTTGACTCCTGTGGTGCGCTGTATGATATCAAGTATCTCTTTGGCTTCTTGGTAAGCTGTGCCCGTCACGTTTGGCCCGTTGATTACCCGCACTACGTTGTTCACGTCCTTAGTTGGCGTGACACTATTTGGTACAGGCTGGAACCCATCAGCATCGTCGTCCAAGTAGTTTGGATTGTAGAACCAGTAGTTCAACATTGACTGAACTAGGTTATCAAACCTCATGTTCAGCAGGTCGTTCATTCCATCCTCTAGCTTCTTAATTGCGTCTATCTCTCCGTATGAGTGGTAGGAATGTGGAAGTGGATTGTCGTGTCCGAATATGAATGGATCTATACTCAGATCATATGGTGACTTGATACCAGTTTCTCCTGTTAGTCCCCATTTTTCATTGACAAACACATGAACTCGTCCCCCTTCCCACATCTTATCTACGATCAAGAGAGGAACCCTGTCGTCATCTGTTGAAAATGTGACCGACGATTGAGTAGGGGCAAACAGATCGTAGTAGTCCTGCATGAACTCCTTGCGAATATCTGGGGTAAATGCCATGCGCTTTCTATCAGAAGCGAAATCAAGAACTTCTTTCATTGAAACCTTGTCATATCCAAATATCTCAGCTTCATCTATAAGTTGCTCTGGCGTCATATACTCTCGCTCTATCTTGTATCGCATCTTCCCTGGCTCGATCATTGGCACATCTGGGAAAAACATCCAGAATGGTACGTGACGAATGTCGAAGTCATCTAAGAAGGGCACCTCCATTTCTTTCTTTGTGTATTTCATACTGTCCTGCATATTCATTGCGGACAGCTTCTTGTATAGCTCTACTGGGTCCATGTCCTTGTGTCCTGTCTTTTCTGAGTAAGCCCTATATTGCATTCTCTTTGTGGTCTGTCTGCGCCAGAAAGGACGAAGCACCATGTTCCCCGTGATCAGCTGTTCTTTGACTCCACGATATAGTTTGAGGTAGATTGGCTCACCTAACATCTCTAGCTTTGGATTGTTGTACGCCATCTCAATCGCCATCTTTGCCATTGCTTCAGACTCAACGTCAGAAGGCTCTATGGCTACAGCAGCAAACTCAGGGTCTTTACCAATAAGGCGGGGCATGACAGTCTCAACCACCTCGTATGAGATGGGGACAGTCATCTGTGAGTGGAATGGGTAGTTCTCGATCTTTGAGGCTCCAGTGTCCAGCTTTGAGAAGTAATGCTTGTAGTTTTCGATTGACCTGGTCCAATGGGACTCAGAGAGGTCTTGCGAATTCTTCAGCCTTTTTTTGTATTCAGAAAGTTTTGACATAGTTGAAAACGGAATAACGCGGGACAAAAGGTTTTACCTTCTTCCTTTTTTTCTTGTCTGGACTAGTGCTACTATTAAACTCGCTAGACAGCCATAATGCAAGTGATAGGGTTTTTATGTGTTGACCTGAGCCAAATGAGGATATGAGCTTGTTTCCCTCAACGGATATAAGATTGCCCATTTCCTTTATCACTGCGTCATCCCGAACCAAGATCTCCTTTCTGTCTACTCTCTGCCTGAACCAGTCAACGGCTATAGGTGTTGTTCCGTTGTTAGAGTCATACCCCTGCTGGTATATTGGTAGCCCTCTGTCGTTTGGTTGCATACAGAACATCTTGGGGTACATCCTGCGAGACATCTCTGAGAATAGGGTTGCTCCCTCCCCTTCTTTATCTATGACTACATCCGCCATGTTAAAGTATCTTGCTGTTCGCTCAAGCATATCGCAGTATGACAGGGCCGTCATGTCGGCATCTAGCTTAGCCACAACCTCCTTTGTAGTTTTCTCTATTATGTAGGCAATCGACTTTTCAGCCCTCGTGCAGAAGATAAAGAACCTTTCGTCTTTAGTTATGAATGGGGGCTTGGTAGAGAGATCCTTCATCTCTCGAAACACCTTGAGCGCTGAGGTGTACTTAAACTCATATCTCTCTTTATCAATCAACCATATGCTGCTAGCCGCTCGAACAAACTTTGTTTGGTTCACAAGACCATCTGTCTGGAAGAAGCCCCGATTTGTCTTGAGTTTATTGTCAAACTCACGAAGGGCAAAAAATGCAAACCAAGAAGCCATGAGCATGTCTCCCGCGTGTACGCCTGGGTTATATGCCACAAGCTGAGCTTGTAGCTCGTTTACTCTCTGGTAGGCTTTTTCATCCCCCTTGGGACTATTGGTTGGAAGTATTACTTTGTTCTGCTCAAACATCATAGCCATGTGTCCTATACCCACATCTTCATTAAATTTCTTTCCCGCAGTAGTGTGGAACCCTTCGACTGGGATGAGGTCGTTCTCAAGATCTTGCCTTATCATATCTTGAAACGCAATGTTTTCTACCATTATCTTAGACGGCTGATATGCGTAGTACACATCAACAACCTTCATCTTGATCTCTTGAGGCGTCCATTTGCCTTGGTCTATCCATAACAATACCCTGTCTCTATTCTCTGTCAGCCCCCACACAGCTATGCTAGATTTATCTGATTTACTCTTTTGGGAGATGGCAAGGTCTACGCCAACGGCAACTATCAAGTGTCCATAGTTGAACTGATCCTGCACAGTATTCGTCCACCCCGCTACGAGAGTCTTCATCTTTCCGCGTTCAGCTGCCATCTTCACGTACTTCTGTTTGAATATCTGTTCCTCTTCGTTGACTGGCTCGTTGAGATACTGGCGCATAAAGGCTGCGTAGCTCATGTTCTTCTTTTTATCCATCAGGTTCTCGTAGCTCCACTTATCTTTCCACAAGACCCCACATTTTAGATTCTTGAATAGCTCGTATCTTCGTAAGGTTTCTGGCGCAAATAGGTCTTGAGCTTTGAGCGCTTGGGGCCAGTCGTGAACCTGATAGGGTATGTGATCCCATTGTCCACGCTTGTGGTCGTAGAAGTTCTCGTTATATACAAGAGCCTTTAGTTTGAGTCGTATGTCGAACAAAGACTCTGACCATAAGTGGTCGTAGATGTCGTCTCTATACCACGTTGTGCCTGCAACAATTAGTCGCCCGTCATCTTCTAGGATTGGTAGCAGCACGTTCTCGAACCACTCTTTCGTCTTGGCTCGCATCTGTTTGGTACGCGCAGTATCCATATCGATGATATCGTCACATAGGATTATGTCGGCACGTCGAGATATGAGTCTCCCCCCGACACCAATTGCCGTCACCGTTGGATAGTGACTGAGCTTGTCAGCTCTCTCTACCATTATGGCTTTCTCACCCCACTTCTGGAGATCCTGGAAGAGTGGCTTCTTTTCTCCGAAGGCTGTTTTAAGTAGCTCGTTGTTTTCGAGGTGTTGCATGATGGCTCGATTGAACGAGACGGCAATGTCCTCGTTTGCAGACACGATAATGATTCTTATGTTGGGGTTCCTGTATATCTCCCACAGCACGTAGTTGACCGTAATAGCTGTAGACTTAGCGTGAAACCGCGGAGCAAGCATTAGTATGTTCTTGTTTATCTTATCTCCTATAGCAACCTCCCTGTCTACCGATGCTTTGGTCACATGAGGGTGTAGCTTTCCATCTTCGTGCTGGCAGACTTTATTCTCAAGAATGTCATAGTACAGCTTGTGGTGCCAGTTCATTGGCAATTTTGCTGGTATATACCTTTGCACAAATGTAGACAGGGAAGGAAAAGCCTGTGACTTTCCAACTGGTTTTGATCCAGGAAGATCTGGTGTTTCTTCAGAAATGTCTACATCATGGAGTAGGCGTCGCTGTCTTTTCTTTTTCATGGAGTAATCATAGCAGATTACTTTAAGCCGAGGAACTTTGCTACCGTAAGGAGCTTCTTTCCAACGAGTTCACCAAACGTGCCAGGATTTGTGTTACCCGTGATGCTGGTCGCCCATGGATTGCCCGCTGCCCCTGCGTCGTTGAGTGCCTCCCCCATAGTCCCCGTGTCGTTATTGTCCGCTGCAACAGCGCCCCATACTCCTGATACGATCGAGTTCACCGTAGCGCTTGCTTCAGACACATAGATAATCGCGCTCATGAAGAGTTGCCCCTTGAGATCCGCGACAATCGTAGAAGTGCTCGTTATTGTGGCATTAAGATTAGCGATGAGACCGAGAGACGCGCTTACTATAGAGTCACTCGTTATTACGGCCGCAAGCTGTACCGCGCCCGACAGCTGGGCAGTGACAGTTGAGGCACTGGAGATTGATGCGACCAGAGAGGTGATGAGCGAGAGACTGCCTGTGAGTTCACCTAGTCCATCTATGGATGCCTCAAGATTTATCCCATTCGCCATTGATCCAGAAAGCGTACTGTTCCCAGAAATGTCCACAGTTGAACCAAGGCTACCCCCATCCCGCGCTATATATCGCGAATAAGGTGGTTCCGTCACATCGGGGAAACTAGACTTGGTGATATATGACTCTGCACTTTCAGCCAGATAGAACCCATTCTGGACTGATAAATTATCAGCCCAGAAGAAGTGGGGGATGGGACCTGACTGTTGTCTCCCCCCCACCAGATTCAAATTGGTAAAGTTGTTATAAATCATACCCAGATAAAGTCACAGTGACCCGAGATGGCTGACGAGGCGGGCGTGGCAACGCCTGATCCGAACACAAAATACAAGGCCGCTCCGTCGTAGATACGTGGTAGCGACGGAAAGTCTGTAAGAGTGTTTATAAGCGTTGCTTGTCCTAGAGTCGTGAGAGGCACACGGGCCAACTCTCTCACCAGCGCCACCGTATACGATCCTGATACGTACGATACCGAGTTTGTGATCGTGTTGATTTCAGCTATGCCCGCATCTCCTGACTGAAGGGGGACCTGATAGTTGTACTTACCTGTGCCTGTGGCTCCCGTATACAAGATATGGCTGTTTGAAGCAGCTGTCTTCCCCACGGGTAACACTGTTGGTGTGGCTCGTGAAGCTGTCTGAGCTGAGTTTGTATACCCGATGCTCAAATTAGGCGTAGCTGCACCAAGCGCCGTAGCCGCTGGGTTGAAAAAGATAGCCTGAAGGCCTGAGCCATTGGTATATCTGGGAAGCAGCCACGTGACGGTGTGTGTTCCTGTGCCTGCAGACGAGATGTCTATCTGTGTGCCTGCTAGAGCGTTAGCATACGTGGTCGCCAACTTAAAAGTAGTATCGCTCATGCGAATGAGGTAGTAGTCCGTCGCCGTTGCGAGTCCACCAGGGAGAGTAGTTGTGGTGGTGAGACGCACACGGGTCCCCGTAAGCAAGTTGCTCGGGTTGTTTGTGGTGGAGGTGTATGTGCACAGGTCCGTTCCGGAGTCAGCGGTAAACGTGGCGCTCATGCCCAGGGTGTTCGTAGTCGCTTGAGCAGTAGTGGTTGTGACTGACGTCACACGGTAAAATCCGACGACATCCACAAGAGCTAGCGTTCCAGGAACTGTGGTCGCCGCCGCTGTCACTGCTGAGATATTTAAAAGATGCTTATAAAAAGAGGGCTGCACGTTACCTCCGTGTGGCAACGATGCGGCATTAGTCGTGGTATCTAAAACAGGCTGAAATGTAAGGTTTGTGCCAGCATCAAAAATGGCATCTGCTGCAGGGTTTCCTGCGCCGCGGAACATGGTGTGCCACTCGTTAGCTACCGCAGCCGCTGTGGGATTAAAGTTTTTACCAAAAGAAGCGCGATATGTCTGTCCAAGACCGAGTGCATTGACGATTGAGTTGTGTGATGATATTCCTGGCATGTGTATGAAAATAATTTATGACCAAACGACTTCTAGATCTCCCGTCACAAGTACTCCTGAGAGCGACCCATTAGGAAGACATAAATAACTAAGGAAGGCGTTGTCTGGGATGATAGGTAGGATTGAGGAGTTGCCGAGCATGTCTATTTCAGTCGGAGCTGTGATTTCGCGGCACATGGTTGTGGCAAGAGGTTTGACCAAAATAAGCGAGAAAAGACCGTCCCCCGACCCCAACATTTGGACAGACTGGATTGATCTAACGCCACTATCTCCCGACTGAAGGCCTAAGAATGGATTAGCTGCATCGCTTGTTGCCGTTGCGCTTGACGCAACGGTTCCAATTGCTGATGCTGTATTCAGTGTCGTTATTACTGAAGTTCTCCCCGCAACTCCGTCAGAGTTTGTATACGAGACAGAAAACGTAACGCTGACTGTTCTGGCTCCTACGGTGACGGGCAATATCTGTAGACCTTGGCCGCTCGTATGTCTAGGAAGTGTTACTGTGTTATCAAGCTCCTGTAGGTCTGTGTTTCCTTCGTCAATGGACGGGTAGTACATCACGTAGTCGCACAGCACCATGCTCATAGGGAGCGGTGTGGCTGTCCCCATCACAGTCAACAGCTTGGTAAGATATTTTGTGTCTGGTGACACATTTGGTCCATGATAAAAGCCACCGTCTGCTGATTGAGTTATAGCTCGCGCAGTTAGAGGCGAAGCATCAAACCAGTATTTCGGGGGTGGATTACCTGGAGACAGTGCTAAGTCGAACCATAGTCCTGCAGTGGTGGTCTGCGAGGAGACCTTGCGGTACGAATAACGTCTCCGCTCTCCTGCAATATGGGCGTCTGTGAGTGATTTTATACCCGTGATCATTTTGCGTAGATACGGCTCGTTCCCCGAGCAACTGCAAACATGGAGAACACGATCGGACATTTACAGTCACATTGCCTGATTATTTTGTCTCCCTTCAAGACCATGGCTGATCTTTTACAGTCACGACACCAGTAACCGGATTGCTCTGGCTTAACATATCTCAACAAAAACTTGAGGAGTTTGTGGATCATTAGTCCTCAACGACTGATAACTGACCAGCGCCAAACTGAGGCTGAATACCTGCAGAAACAGAGCGTGAAGCCGTAAGTGCTCCTGAGTACAGAAGTTTCCCTGTACCCGTTGAACTCGTTCCAATTCCTACGTGAGTAATCGTATTTGAGCCTGCGGTGCACTCGGCAAACTGAGCAAGAGCGGTGAGTGTCGCGGTGTTGCCCGTTACGGTCCATCCACCAACCGTACGAGCGACTGCGATGCGTGCATAGCCAGTGAACGTGGCTTCATTGGTTGTCTGATCACCGCCCTCTCCAGGATCAGCAGTGTGGAGTGAAACATAAAGTGATCCAGCCGTAGCTGAGTTCTGAAGACCTGACGCGTCGCCGATCAGTCCGATGTCTACGTTGTTAAAGATGAGCTGAAGAATATCGTTCTCGAATGTGTTTGATTTGGACATAAGTAAAAAAATAATTAGAAAGCCTGATCTAATCTGCCATATACAAGAGCTGCTCGCCCTGTCCATGCAGTTGTATAGTCCGTGACTGACGGGTTATTTGTAACGGTTGCATAAGTCACGCCTGTACTTTCGACCTTGAGTATGCACCACGCTCCGTCCTGTCGAGACTTACCGTAGTACTCAGTCGAGGTAGAGTCATCAATATCGTTCTGCCCGTAGGCAGACAAGGCTGATGCGCCAGGGGATGTCCCTGACAACACAACTCTCTTGGCTGATTCTGTTGGGACATGCTCTGCATTCTCAATGTCGTATATTGTTGGCATAAGGGAATTACACAAAAGGATAGACATATAAGCAATAGTTTTGTGTAATGACCTCATGGATCTCAAAATCATTCTCTCAAAAAACACTCAGGATGTTTCTCCTGACTACTTCAGTTCCCCCAAAAGCAGTTCAGAAAAAGACAGTATGCTACCAACAGACTGGAAAAAATCAGCCTATGATAAGGTGTGCGAGGCCCTTGAGGTAGTAAAGGGTGGGGACGGAGAAGATGCAATGACTGCGGCCGATATGCTTATGGACGTAAAAGAAGTCCTACGAACCGTCGAGGAAAAAGAAGAAGAGAAAAAGGGCAACGACGTTTATGCAGACAAAGATGAAGTAGAGGAGCTTGAAAAAGGCTCAAAGAAGAGCAAAGAAAACCCCTTCAAATAATCTACCGCGAACCATTAAGATTCGTCCTCCAGGCATTCCTAGAACACTGAGCAGAACACAAAACCTTCCTCTTCCATTGATGGATATCCTTTTTAGAAGTAGTCTTCGGTAGGAACTCTTTCCCGCATAAAGCGCATATTTTGGGTGTAAGCATAGTTAGAAAATAGATACAAAGACCCCATTTTTAAGTACTATCTCGTACTCCTTTCCTTCATACTCTATCGTGTGCCTCCCAGTAGTGTAGTCAATCTTCTTGCTGTTTTGGGTCAAACCCCCTATTTCTTTTCGCAAAGCCTCTACATCAAGTCCTCTCACTCTCTCAAGGAACCGTATAAGAGCATGATCACTGATGGGAGTAGACCTTGCCTCGAGCCTATATATCTCCTGGCGAATCCCCTCCATCTCAGCCTTCTGTGTTTTATATAAGTCAGCATAGTAATTCTGGGTTTCTTTAGTGTTGGACATTGTAGCGCTGATGTTGGCTAGTTTTTTCTTCAGCACCTCTATTCGTTTTTGAATCTCCTCCATATCCTTCATAGTAACACAAGTAGCTCTACGTTGTCAATGTGTGTAGTTAAGATAAAAAAAATCTTCCTAATCATTTCAAGGATACGTCTTCTTTCCGCGAGACCTCTTTCTTCTCTGTAGGGTGTCTACCATCGGCAGATCCTTTTTTAAGAGCTTTCAGATCGTCTTGTCAATCTAAACTATCATTTTGCTGCTGAGGTTTATTCTTCCTTAGGTTATATACCCAAGAGTTACCTTTTCACTCATCAACAAACCTATTATATACCCCCCCAAAACAAGTGTCAACCTACATATAGAGCCTTCTAGCAACCTTTTTTTATCCACGTTTGTTAGGCATCGATTGTTTATATGGTTTTTCAAAAGTTTGAGCTCATCCTGTCCAGCCCCCCACCCCCTAAATGTCGTAATATGTATAGAAGACGACGTTTGCTATTATGAGGATTAGAGCGCGGCAATAATCTAATGCACCTACCTACCAATTTCTGCGCGCGACAGTTTCATCCCATAGAGCAGAATTACACGTGATACAGCATGATAGTTTATGTTCTCTATTGATATAGTGGGATACTAACAAAAGTCCCTGAGGCTTCTTCTCTGTAAGGGATCTCTATATGTACTCTCTTCGCCTTCCCGCGACTGTGAAGTAGTTTGTGTGTGATTCTTATTTGCTCTTGAGGATCTTTCGTCTTCCCGCGATTTGTGTAACGGTTACAAAGATTGGTGTATTGCTCTATCTTATTGCTTCTCTCTTCCTGCGTGAGTGCTTGAATATGATCGTATAATGGCTCAAGGATTGATGATATGTGGGGGTCCTTCTCTACGTACTGCTTGTCCTCCCGCGCTGCATAGGATTTGAGTATATGAGCATTTTGATTTGCAACAGTTACAAAAAAGGCACAAAAAAACCCTAGGGTAAGACCTAGGGTTAAAAAATTATGTAAATGATCCTATCACTTCTATCATTCTGTCGAAATCAGCGCGCGCATCCTCGGCTGCAATGCCTATTTTTTCTGCCGCTGCTATATAGTCTTCCTCTTCTGATCTGATGTTCTGCTCTGTATATTCATCATTCTTCCAGAGTTCGATGAGCGCATCGTAGGTCCTCCTGGTCGGACTTGTCCAGTCATAGTACTGGTTGGTCATTGCCAAAAACTGCTCGCGCTCATCAGCGGCGCGACAATCTGCACATACTGTCTGATAGTATGACAACTTCTGCTCATTCTCAGGGTTGATGATTGTGCAGTCGGTCTCAATACCATCAGTATCGCGAGAAGTCAGTCCGCATAGTGCACATGTTATTTTTTCCATATTTTTTTATTAAAGTTATATAAACGCTATTTCGTACCATTCTCGGTGTTTCTCTTCTTGGATCTCCCGCTCGATCTCCTTGATGTAGTTGCACTCTTGCACGTATTCTTGCTCATCGCAAGGGGCGATGATCCCAAGTGCCTCTGCATCAGTGTCAGGTGGGTGGAGTGGGATGGGTTCGATTAAGCTAGGATGTGACATAAAATAAAATAAAGTATAAAAGTGATAAAGTATTTCATAAAGTGTATAGGGATCCATCTGACAAATATACTTCGCCTCGATCCGCCTCAATCAGCGCCTCCTCACTATCCCAGTAGGCGATCTCATCATATCCTCGCCGGGCAACTCTCTTACAGATGGGGATATAAACATCCTCCTCGAAACTAGTCGTGTCGATCTGATCTCCTTGAGCGTCTATCCCAGAGATAGAGGTCGATCTCTCGTGATGGTAGTGTCCTTTATGAGATATGGTGTAAACATTCCCGTTCCCGTCCTCAACACAAGCCTCAAACATGAGCCCATCACCCTGACAATGCGACAATGAGTAGTAGGGTTTTATAGTCGGTTTTACACTTGTAGACTGTCCTAAAACTCTAAATCCTTTTTCTGTCAATTCCTCATAGATATACTCACGCAGATCATCAGTGAGAAAAACGAGTTTACCGGTTGCTTCCCGCCAATCCGACAATGCTCTTTCTTTCGCACTCTCGCTCAGATCTTCGTATCGATACAGACTTATTGTGATGGTTTTCATTTTTTTTGAAAATAATTTTGGTAATGGGGGTGTTTTTCACTCGCTGATAGATGCGAGAGACAGCGAAAGTGATAAAGTATTTCATGGCAACGTCTCCTTATTGCAGTTCAGGTCAACTAGCCTGTATGTTCCTGCTTTTATTTTTCGTTCTGTTTCCTTCTTGTCCTCGTTCAAAAACTTATTACGGTACTTGCCTGTTGTGACGCTGCAATCCCACGAATTGACGTCCAACTGTATCTTGTTCTCTTCTTGTGTCTGGTGTTTTGTGTAGGTGCCTCTGGGTATGAAGGCTATAATCGTGCTATAACTCTGAAAGTATTCCCCTTCGTTTGTGATAATAACAAATTGATTAGGCACTTCATTTCCGCTACTTGAGCGCATGTTTTGTACTTTTGGTAATTTCATACTATAAATCTGAAATATATAATAGCTACTCCCCCAATTACACTCAAGCAATAGAGAAAGCGGTCGTGATACTTTCCGTCCATGTCTATATCTCTGTATCTCATATATATATAAAAAAGTGATAATGTGCGGGGCGTTCCCGCTTCGTCGTGTTGCCTGTTTGTTAAAGTACAGAGACAGTATCGCACATCATTATCAACTTGTCTAGTGTTTGGGCTGTCTTATCAAGACAAACAGATAGAGTGGTCTTAGCCTATTAGCAAATCTTAGCCTATTAGCCTATGAAGATTAGGCAGTGAGTCTGACTCGTGGAGCCTTGCGCGTTTTTGCTTTTGCAAGTTTGAGCTGCAACTTTTTTTTAGGGGGGGTACCGATTTTCTGTAGCGTACCAAGTTTTGTTTTTGTGGATGACGGGATAGTGACTTTGAGAGTAGAAGACTTGGGTGCTTTTGATGGTCTGCTAAGTCTTATTCCCCCACTTTTAGTAGTTGGTGAGCTCACGTAAGTTGTTTGACTAGAGCCACCAGACGGTGTGTTATTGTTTGATGTTAAAGCTGGCAGATCACGAGTTGTGTTGCCAATTTGTGGCTGGACTGGCTCTACATTTGGGGCATCACCCTTGTTACCTGAAGTATAGTTTTGTAACCGTTGCTCGTTTTCTTTCTGTTGTGTCTCAAGCTCTGCAAGTCTATCAAATCCATCTTGCTCAGCAATATCCCCGCGCTTGACCCCCGCCTTGATCTCTTGCATCTGCTTTGATATTCGTTTATCGTTGTTTTCGTAAAGTGTTATTTGTTCTTCCTCGCTTCTATCCTGACCTGCCAAAAACCTACGCAAAACGGGCACAGAATTGATCGGGGCTGAGTCCTTGGTAGTTTGTGCTAAGTCTGGGCGCAACGCATCTGACAGACCTGAGAGGACAGAAGCACCTAGTCTTTCATAGCCAGTGAAGTATCCATTGAGAACTTTCTGCATTATGGCTGGTGATATACCAAGAGTTTCTCCCGCAAGTTTGTAGATCGATGATGTCTGATTGGTGTACTGATCCTTTGGCTTGAAGGATGCTTTGTAGTCTGGAATCACATCTTGGTTGCGGAAAAAGTCTTTGTTGAAGTAAGCCTCGACCAATGGTTTGAGCGCTGTAGGAATGGCATCTCCTACATTCTGTACAGGTGATAGGCTCAGGAATGACTTTTTGATTGAGTCTTTTATGTTTGAGTCTTTACCCACTGCGTAAGCAATAAACTGCTCCACAGGGTTAGCTAGCATCTGTGCTGATTCTGCCTTTGGAATCTTGATGTATTGCACCCCACCCAAAGCATCTATTGGTTGTTCAGATAACATGATTATCCAGTTCTTTGCTTTGGTAGATTCCGATATTACAGCTGGGTCGTTATACGCCTCGAAGTTCTGGTTCCATCCCTGAAGAGCCAGGGCTGGGGCAATTGTAGACAATCCGAGTCTTACTCCTGCACCTACGGGATCAGCCTTTATGGATCTGAAAAGTCTGTCAGTTCCTTGTATACGTGCGTTGAGAAACGCAACGATTCTGTTGAGTGACTGTACATCGGCTCCCGACCGAGCGAAGTTTACTGTGCTTTCTTGTGCTGCTACTACCGCATCTTGTATTGCTTGCTCACGCGAGAGCCCAGCTGCAAGTCCTTCGTTCAGTTTTTTCTCAAATGCAGCTACGCGCGTGGGCTGTTCTGACAATTCACCCATTCTTTGGATGCCCTTTATCAGAGGATTGTCTTCTCTGCTAATAATACGTGAGAAAAATGAGGCATCTACCCCTTTTCCGCTGTCAAAAAGATCTGTTGCTGTAGCGGTTATATCTCCTACGATAGAGTTCTTTGCGCCTGACCGAACAAACTCTTCATATAGTTCATCTTTCTTTAGCACTGATGCAAGTCCTTTGACAAAAGCAACTGGGTTGAGACCCACATTGACAAAGGCGGCTTGGAGATCTCTCGCTACGTTTGGTAGAAAAAACTCTGGGTTTGCTGCTGTTGCTGTAGTTCTAAGCAAGGAAGATCCAGCCTGAAGTGCTTGCATGAAGATGTTAGTGGATGCAGGCCCAACTGCTTTAATTGCCTCAGCAATCTCTGGGCTTACATATGCACCTACCTTCTTGCCATTCTCAAAATACACCATCACATCCTTACGATTTAGGAAGTCAGGCTTGAGTACTCCGTCTGGATTGTAGGCTTCTGCTCCCGCTAGGCGCACCGAGCTAGGATCTACCTCAGATATCTTTGCGAGATTGCGCATGACATTATTACGCTCAGCAACATCTGAATAGACGTACACGTTTTTAACAATGTTTTCAAAGGGATCTTCGATCTCCCGCTTTGATCCCTTCATCTCTTTGAGTGGGTTCCGTGGCTCTCCTAAGCCTCCCTTTGGCCCAAATGATTTACCTTCCATCTCGTCAAACACACGCTTGAATGGGATGTAGCTTTGGTTTTCTTTTAAGATGGTTTCGCCCAGCTCCTTGCTAACAAGCCCTGAGTCTATGAGCTTCTCTTGGAATACTTTTCTTTGAATATCGTATAAGCCTTTAGCCTTCTGTTGCAAAGCCTCAAACCCATCACCATACTTATTCTGTAGCTCAAGTAGCTTGGCGTTTGCCGCTGCTGTTTCTGTAGCAACATTCGTACCCATCGTGGCTATGTCCTGTCCTGCCTTCTCGAGCTGACGATTGGCAATAAGAAGGTCTTTCATGTCTGTGCGATCTACACCCTGTAGTAGTGGCTTGATGTCGTGCATGATTATTGCTTCTGCTTTAGAGTTCCTGCCGTAGTATCCTCCCAATGCTCTGGTCATTTCTGTCTCCATACCCGCGTCTTTAGCAGCAGTCTCAAGTGGTTGGAGTCTATTGACTGTCTTGCGATAAAGCTCACTACCATAGGACTTTGCCCTACCAAGCAGAGAATCATCTGCTGCCTTGGCGATTACTCCAGGTGGAGAAAGCGGTGGTGCGGGTGGTAGCACAACAGTCTCTTTTAGTACGTTTGGTATGCTGGGCTTGGGTGGTTCAATGGGAGGGACTACAGGAGATGGTACAGCAGGGATTTCTGAGACAGGAGGTTTTCTTATTGGTAGCTCTTCTGAGACTACCTTGATCTTTGGCTGCTTGGCTATCTTTTCTGCTACTTTAATTGCTGGTTCCTTACCAGCTTTGAAACCCTCGTCAAAAATAAACTCTGTCATCTTGCCCGAACGAGATACGCTGAACTTATCTGCCACATGGCCAGCGTCCATTGCATCGAGAACTTTGTCTGCAATGTTGTACTTGGTTCCTAGCTTTTCAAGAATATCCATTGTACCCTGAAGCACGGAGCCACCAGCTTTTTGCCCATACTCACGAGCCACCGCTTTGGCTAGGTCATCTATAGAATTTATGCCTATCTTTTTTATGGCTTGCTTTTCCACCCCTCTGGCTAAGTCATCCGCCCCAAGTGGAACAGCGTCTAAGGCTGTGAGTCCGACTGAAGCCCCAATAGCTAGAGGCGCTGGCACTATACCACCAGATGCTTTACTCCAGTCTTTACCTCTTTGTATAGGATTAACGATCGCGTCTTCCCCAAGTAGGAGTTTTTGTGTCTCTGTAGTTGGCGTGAACTTTTGTCCCTGCGGTGTCATGACAGACGTTGCTGCCTGAAACGGCGCACGCACAGTTGACACAACAGCGTCATTTATAAAGTCTTTTGCTTTGTTTTCTACATCTGTTTTGATTCTGAGCGGCACACGGATTGGTGCAGGAAGCGAGTTTATCACTGCATCTTGCTGCTTTCTGTCTTTCTCAAGCTGCTGTTGGAAAGGCTCTGTGATATTTTGTCTTATTCCTCCAGACACTAAATCAAGGTTGTTGCGGAGAATATCAGCAATTGATTCTTGCTTGGGCGCTATTTGCTCCACACGAGGAGGCTGTTGTGGAGTAGGTACAGGCATAGGCATAGGTGCCTGTGGCTGTGTAACTGTTACAGTCGGAGATGGTATGGGCTGTTGTCTTGAAGGCTGGGGTGTTGGTACGGGTGTTGGAACAAACTCTTCATCTTTCTTCTTGCCCCCAAACAAAGACTTCAGGGCTTCAATAAGGTTCATAATCCTAGAGCTGATCTAATCGAACTGAAGATCGAAGTCTTTTCTGCTGGCTGTTCTTCTTGCTGCTTAGGAACAAGGTTGAGTCTTTCCATCTCTTTTTGGTACTCTGATTGTGCATCTGTAAATCCGTTTGTGTTTTTGAGTTGACCCGCAATGGTTGATTTAGTGAACGCTTCTCCCACCGGTAGCTCTTCTTCTCTGCCTGTCTTGGGATTGTATCCCACAACATACAGTTGGTTGACTGGTTTACCATCTGCTCCTTGAGCTTGTTTTGACACAAACTGGCCACCGCTATCGATGATTTGTTTGACGCTCATCACATTCTGAGTTGCTTGCAGAACGCCTGCCTGAGCTGCTGACAGTCGCTTCTGTCCTGCTGCGGCTACTGAGTTTTGAAGTGACATTGTCTGCTGCAACACGAACTGGTCGAGGTTGTACTTTTTGTCGGCAAGACTTTGCTCTACTTGAAAGCGCATGTTGTCAGCCCTCTCAACCGCCTGGTCTATGGCTGAGAGCTGATCGTTAAGGGCTAACTTCTCTTGTCCCTGGATGCGTCCAATCTCCCCTCTCTCCCAAGCATCGATGTCCTCTATTGCACTTTTCTTCGCGAGATCCATCTTCGTATACTCTGAGGTATAGAACTTGTTGGTCTCGTTGACAGCTTCAGCAAAGTCTCCGAGCACTTTCTGCCCTGACTGCTTGAGTTCACGAAGCCCCTTGTTGAATTCGATTATCATCTTACTCTCTTTGTCAGAGGCAAAGTTGGTAGCATCCCTCCCCGAGGCACGGAGGATAGCACTGGTGCGCCTCATCATGTCTGCCCAGTTCTTACCGAGAGATTCACCGTCTATCCTTTGTTGCTCAACGAACTCTCCTTTTTGCTTTTCGATGTCGGCAACATCCTTTTGTTTCTTATCCTCAAGTTGTTGACCAGCGAAAGCGCCTTCTCGTTCGAGTCTCGCTCTTTGCTCTTCTGCGGTCTTTGAAACTTCTCCCTTCTGTGATCCCAGTACTGAGATGACCGTGTCATAAGCTCGCTTAGCTACGTCTTTGGCGCGTCCTTCAATATCAGATGCCAGCCCACCAATGCGGTCACGGGTTTTACCTTCGTAGTCCGAAAATAGTTGATCAAGTGAGCTTTGCCCGCCGTACTTACCTAAAACCTCAAGAGCTTTCGATCCGCTAAGAGAAGACAATGCTCCGTATATATCACCTCTTGATGTCGTGGTTGGGGCGTTTGCTTGGTCTCGATTCCTAAACTCTGCGAAGTCTGGACTGTTTACGTCCTTGCCGATCTTGTCGGCTTCGGATCTCCAGTTGGGTGAGTAGCTGATTCCCAACACTGAGCCTATACCCTGTGTGTTCCCTCCCCCATCAAGAAGTCTACCTTCATGTCTGAGTTTTTCTATATCAAGTCCTTGTCGTAAAGCCTCGTCTGCTGTTAAGGCAAGAGAGCCGCTTGGTGTAGATGATCCGTAGTTTTGTCGAACGACCGTGTTGCCTGTTGTTGGAGAGCTACCGTACTGGTTGATATTGGTTGGAAGACCTGCAGGCACACCAACCGTCTTTTCAATCGGGACCGTTGCCCCATTGGAGAAGGTCACGTAACCGTTTGAGGATGCAACTGGCTTGTCGTTAGTACCAATGCTTGGCCCTTGTGTTCCAGGCGCAACGTACTTATTTCCGCCCGCTGATTGTGGCATACTGGGAGTGACTCCAGGTACAGGAGTCTGAACGTTATACAGATTAGGAGCCGTGGTAGGTTTCTGTTGCGTTGGAGCAACTGTCGGTCTAATTGCTGAAGCTGTTGGTTTGAGTGCTGCTTTTATATCTGCCATACCACATTACATAAAAGCAATATCCACTTGTCAACGCCGATGTGCTTGATGTACACTTACCTGTTGTGC
>ERZ724522.190-NODE-190-length-39845-cov-7.845087_pt1 | contig 39845 bp, 50 predicted proteins | sample MGYA00376055_ERZ724522 | MGnify/ENA primary metagenome ERZ724522 (study PRJEB28724, sample SAMN07190884) | wastewater metagenome | isolation source: effluent of sewage treatment plant in Hong Hong | place: Hong Kong | collected 2016-03-17 ... | reverse complement strand
TACCCGCGCATTGTCTATGGGGATGGAGAAGAGAAATGAAATTCCGCTATTACATCTTCCATCTTCCCACAGACTTTGTTCGTGGAACAAATGACGCTAAGGACATAAAAGAATTTTCAGACTCGGAAGAGTATGTTGTAATTGATGTAGAAATAGGTAAGGAAATTGAACATGATGAAAGTTTCTGGATCATGGAGGTTTGAGAAATGAAACTCACACCTGAAAAGATTGCAGAGCTGAAGGCGGCAGCCTCCCGCGCTATTGAACACGGCCACCCAATTGATTGGTCAGTAGATAGCCAACCAAAGCACATTATTTATGACCTCATCGCCGATCTGGAAGAATCGCAATCCTCGGAAGCCCATTGGCGCGATAATCACGACAACGTAGTGCGCAAGCTGCGCCTGTTTACTCAGCGAGATGATCTGCCAGTGGATAGGTTGCCTGCGTATGCATATGTGCTGGAGTTGGAGAAGCAACTCGCAGGCACACAGAATGTGCTTCTCGCAGCGAGAAATTCTAAAGAGCATTATCAAGAACAGTGGTCAGAAGTCTGCAATGAAAATCAGACTCTGAGAAATCAGCTCGCTGAGGCGCAGGCGCTGCTTGTGAGTGGAGCCGACCTGCTGGGCAAGGTGGCAATGAATGCGGTTGATGATTTTGTTTGCGCTTCCGGTCAGAAGTATGCCGATCTGATGCGACAGGCGGACAGTTCCGCACTCGACGCAGCCATTGCCGAGGCAGTTGAGCCATATCGCAAGCAACTTGCAGAAGCGCAAGCTCGTAACGCACAGGTACTTTCTGTAGCTGAGAAAATGAGATGCGCGGGTGGCGCTCAGGAATTTCAACATTGGTTCGATGAACTGAAGTTGTTTCTTTTGCGCAAGCCAGACACATCAGCACTCGACGCAGCAATCGCAGCGAATGGAGGAAAGATATGACTGAACATCAAACAAAACAAATAACTCCTGAGATGTATGCAAAACAGCTCAAGTGCTCGGAAGGTTTCATCCGCTGGATTCATACAGAGGGGCAATACGATGAAGTGGAGATTCCATAATGACAGCGCGAGTCAGGGTATATCTTCCAATCTGGAATTCTTTAAAATCAATCTATCCTGACACATTATCTTTAGAAGTTCATCCAGCTCATTTTGAGAGAGTATTAAAAGCAATCAGAAAGGAAGCATATGCCGATACCAAATTCAAATCAGGACTGCGCAGCGCAGGAATCAAACCAGTTCTCTGCTATAAATTTTACGCAGCTGAGAGGACTGCGAGATTCTGGATTGAAAAGAGAATTGCCTAACATCGCATTCCGAATTAGATTCAATGCGAGCATCTCTCGTTGGACACTTCAGACGCGCGCAGATAATCAATTCTTCTGGCGCACACTTCGCACAGACGGGCTCGGCACTACGCCAATTTGGTTCCTCGATAAGTCGGAAGTATTTGAATACCTCGAAAAGATAGGGGCTGCGTGATGAGAGTGGAGATTGTTGTGGATACTCGCAGAGTAAACAAATCCTCACCCTACGCAAAGGCTGCTCCTTGTCGCGGCTGTGTAGGTGAATTCTCTCCGCCACTCTGCACGTATCTAGGGGATGAAGGCACTTGTGCAGATCACATATTCATCGCAACAGATGCAAAGAAAGCGAAACTTGAAAGGAAATCCTAATGGATAGCGCAACTCTATTTAAGGAGAGGCTCGCCAAGCTGCAAGAAGCTCTCATTGCAAACACAGATCCTGCACTGCCGCGGATTCTCGCAGATATTAAGTCTCATATCCTGCAAGATCCTGAGCAAGTCACAATCATGAGCAAGGAAGAAATTGGAATGGTTGTGCGCGGACTGATTAAGCAAACTGGAATCGCAATTGCGCCCGCGAAAAAGAAGACAACCTCTCTCAAGGCGCTTGCAGAGCAGGATGATTGTATATGACCTCGAATCAATTATTAGCACTGCTCATTGCAGCCTGCGCAGCTTGCACACCACTTCGCCCGAAACTGCAGGATGCACCTGCTCCATACATGGGCGATAATTACCAACTCATTTTAATTGCATAGGAAACTCATATCATGGCAATCACAAAGCATAAACTCATCGGCCTGCTGCAAGATTTCGATTTTGTAATTGTTGTATTCGTCTCCCAGAATGGCAGCGTCAGCGCGCAATATAAATACAAAATCAAGCCGGGCGCTGTGTTCAATCATGGAGATCGTGTAGTTGTTCCAGGCTCTACGAACGACAATTATAAAATCGCAGTAGCTGTGGATGTGCAGCGAGCTCCGATTATCGATCCTGAGTGCACTATTGACTATCGTTGGATTGTGTCCAAGGTGGATGATTCTGAATACCTCACGCAACTTCAGAATGAGGAAGAGGCCGCGAAACTCTTGATCCAAATTGAGCGCGCACGGATTAAGAAAGATCTGCTCGCTGATGTGAAGAAAGCTCTTGGGCGGAATACTGCTGAATCTAAACTCTTTGCTCGTGCAATGAAACTTGCAAATGGCGACACAACTTCCTCTTCATAGGCGCCAACAATTCGCAATGATCTGGATGCTGCTGCAACTTGAGGCCGCATACTTTCCTACTTCAGGAGGAGCGGCCTGCACAGCAGATTCAGTTCTTGCAGAATTCTTTTGGGCGTCTCGATTTGTGAGAGAGGCACGCACAAGAGAGGTAGATTTCTCTCCTCTCTTGAGTGCGCCTAGATTCATGAGCGAACTAGAGCCCTATCGTCGCCGCTTCGTAGTGGCATATAATTATCTCCTCACGCAGGAGATGTTGGAGGAATACATAAAATGGATTTCAGACTTGGACTCATATCACATTCCTCGCTAGGAACTCTCTCCTCTTGTTCTCGCAAATTCCAGCTCTCTCGCCTGCAAGTTACAGGCTCTGAGAATACAATTGAGGATAGGCTCACATTTGGGATGGGCCATATTTGCGGGCTTGCAATTCAACTCTGCTTTGAAGATCCCTCCATTACAGAGGAAGATCTTATTTGGAAACTCTTTCTCTCTCCCTCCTGCACTCCCCTTGATATCACAGAGGTGGATCAGAAAAGAAAGAAATCATTTTTCTTTGCATTGCACGCAGCTCGCCTGTTTCACGCACAACTATTCCCTCGCATTTCAGCAGAGTATGAGCTTGTTCATCTTGAGGGCGGCAAGCCAGCAACAGAACTCTCATTCGCAATCCACATTAAAAATAATATCTATTACCGTGGATTCATTGACGCAGTGATTCGCCATAAGGAAACAGGGCGCATCGCAGTGCTAGAAAATAAGACCTCCTCGATCGGCGCGAATGTTGCGCTGTATAAGAATTCCACGCAAGGAGTAGGATACACAATTGTTGTGGATCACCTATTCCCTCTTGAGAGCGCACTTGAGTGTATCTATTTTGTATACGATACCAAGCAATTCGAATACACTGATCTGCCATTTCCAAAGACAAATCAAGATCGCCTAGACTTTCTCAAGACTCTCTGGCTTGAGGCAACATATCTGGAAATGTGCAATGAGGCAGATCATTTTCCTAAGAGAGGGAGTGGATGTTTCTCATTCTTCAAAGAGTGTCCATTCTTTGGAGTCTGTGATATGGACACTTCGTATCTGGCACAGCCCGCGGATTTCACTTTGGAAGATGATCTCGCAAAATACGATTATCATTTCACCCTCGAAGAATGTATGACCCGTTACCAAGGATAATACAATGGCAAAACTCTCTTTAATTCCTGAGCCTCAACGTGTGCTTCTCTATGGCCCTACGAAAAGTGGTAAGACTCTAGCGGCCGCCAAGCTCGCAGAGAAATTTACTCTCCACGTGATAGATGCAGAATTCGGATGGAGTGTCGCAAGGCAAATTCCAGTCGAGTGGCAAGATCGAATTAACATCTATCAGATCGCAGATAATGCAACCACCCCTGAGGCAGGCACTGCAACTCTCGCGCTTCTCCGAGGAGAGAAATTCTCAGTTTGCACGAAGCACAATAAATTCAGGTGCGCGCTCTGTAAGGAATCAGATTCGCTCACTCTTGAGATGTTGCGGCAACCGAACACAATCCTTGTTCTCGATTCCATGACGCAGCTCTCGAATTCCCTGATTAATAATCTTGTGCGTCAAAAATCTGGTGGCACGATGGAATACCAGATGCAGATTCAGGATTGGGGAAAGTGCAACGCAGTCATGGATATGATTCTATCCTATGTGCAGTCTCTTCGTATTAATGTCCTGTGCATCTCTCACGAGAAAGATATCGCTCCGCTGGATGCGCCTGAGAAACTAGCGCCCACAATTATGACCAAGGAATTCGGGCGCACTTCTGCAAAGTATTTCGATGCCGCTGTGTTCGCAGAATTCAGCAACCTCAAGTATCGTCTACATACAAAGCAAGCCTCAAAAACAAATGCACCTATTGGAGCGCGGCTTGCTAATGATGTGGATGCAACCGGGAGTTTGATCTCCCTGTTTCCTTATATAGCAGGAGAATGACATGCCTAGATATGTAATCGGACTTGTTGGAAATACAGGTGCAGGGAAAGATTCTTTCTGTGATGCGATTGCGAGAGTTGCTCCAGAGGGCGCAATTGTTTGGAATCTGAAATTCGCCGCTCGCCTGAAGCAAATCACAGCTGAACTTCGTGAATGCACTGTGCACGATCTGGATGTGGCGGGCCCAATTAAAGATCGCTGCCGCCCATTCATGCAACAATTTGGCCAGCTAGCAAAGGAGCATTTCGGTGAGACTGTTTGGATTCCGCATGTTGCAGAAGCAATTGCAGCATGCAAGACAGATGACTCTCTTGTGCGGATTGTTGTTGTGAGCGATGTGCGCTTTGCGGCAGAGCTGGAATTCATTGATTCAATTCCTAATTCTCACCTTCTCCATCTCGCACGTGCAGGTCACGAAGATAATCCAGAGATTCCCTCCGAGAATGCCGCGCAGCTTGCAGGAGACTATTTCCTCCCCACTATCTGGAATGACGGCACCCTTGAGGATCTGGAAGAAAAGGCCAGATTCACTCTTAAGTTACTTGGAATTCTTCCGGCGGATGTTGAGAGCGCCGAAGATGTAGCACCCTCGCACTAATCTCTCAACTTTTCTTTACACTCTTTTATAGATAGGATATACAAATGACTGATTTCATCGTTGAAGATTTCGACTTCGATTCCGTTCCTGACGCTTCCGAATTTCGCCCATTCCCTACCGGCGCGTATCGAGTGAAACTCACCGGCAAGGCTGACTCTTCTGAGAAAGATGGTGTCACCAAGAAGTTCATCAATGTGCAAGCAGAGCTGCTTGAGATTGTTGAAACTTCTGCCGAGGAGAATCTGCCGAAAGCTGGTGATATCACTGGCCAGCGTTATTACATTTTCAGCGGCAAAGACAATGGCGAATTCGCACGCTCGATGCTCAAGAAGATTGCAGCTCCAATTGGTGCAGCGATCGGCGCAACTGGTTTGCAAGCATTCCTGACTGCGATCAGCGCTGATACAGGTGGCTTGCAGGGTGTTCTGGTTGTGAAGGAAAAGCCCAATACATACAACGGGCGCACCACGATGCAGAATGAATTCGTGAATTTCACGCTGGATTAATTAGCTTCCTCCTTGTCCCGCCGCTCACACAGGGCGGGACTTTTTTATTTAAGGACACCCACATGGCAGCGAAAAGAATTCTTCTTGTGATACCTCCTGCAGAGCAGAACTATCTTTCCGCTTTGCGAAACTCTTTTGGCATTGCCTCACTTGTGAAAGCTGCTTCAGTGCCAGTAACTCTTTACGAGCTAGTGGCAGAGTGTAAGAAACATCACATCACAGGGATTGTTTCCAGCTCTCCTGAGCTTCTGAAGCTCGTAATGAAACGCCAATATGGCACAGAGAAAGTCTCCCTAGATAATTACGCAGGCTCTCTATTCACTCTTGAGGGTGGAATCGAGCTTGTGTTTCTCCCGCCATTGAAACAATTGTTCACAGTCCCATATGGAAAATATGTGGCCGATAGATATATCTCCAAGATTGCGCGCCCTGAGAGTTGGAGAACTCCATCCCCATTTGTGTTCAATGTGGTGGATAGCGCAGAGAAATTCAGAGTACTCCTTGCGGCTTGCCACGGAGCGCTCGCAGTAGCATGTGACATTGAGACTCGCAAAGATCCTCTCTCAATCACATGCATGGGATTCACAGCAATTGCACCTGATCTCACAACGGTCACAGGAACAATTCCTCTGCGAAGTGAAGCGGAACTAGATTGGATTCGTCAACTCTGTTGGGATGTAAAAGCTCCTAAATGTTTCCAGAATGGAAAATACGATATCGCATATCTCTTGAGATATCAGACTCCAGTATATAATTATGTCCTTGACACAATCAATCTATTTCATTCATGGCTCTGTGAGTTACCTAAAGATTTGGCTAGCATCGCAGCGCACACAGTTAGAACTTCCATGTACTGGAAGGATCTTGCGGATTCGCCGGACGAACAAGAGAGACTCTTATACAACGGAAAAGACTGCTGGAACACAGCGGAATCTCTGATTACTCTCTTGCTTGAGATGCCTGATTGGGCTACAAGAAACTACACGAATCTGGAATTTCCTGCTGTGCATCCAGCAATTTTGTGTGAGGCAACTGGAATCAAGAGTGATGCAGAGCGCTTTGCAAAGGCAAGAGCAGAGCAAGAAGCCCTTGCGACCGAGAAGCTCTCAGATCTAGAAGCCATGTGCTGGCAAGGATTTAATCCAGCTTCTCCAAAACAAACAGCCACTCTCCTTAAGGTGCTTGGATTTAATGAGCCTTCCTCAGACGCGACTACGCTTGAGAAATGTTCTTTCGGCTCTCCGCTTGCATCCCGCATTCTAGGCATAGTAATTAAATACCGCAAGATTAAGAAACTGATTGGAACATACCTCGATCCTGATAAGCTATTCAAGGGGCGCGTGCTGTATGCAATCAATCCGCATGGAACAGATACTGGAAGGCAGGCATCGAAAGAGCATCATTTCTGGTGCGGATTGAATATCCAAAACCAGCCGCGCGGGAAGACCATTAAACAAACAATGCGCGCTGATCCGGGATTTATTCTCGCAGAGAATGATCTTGAACAAGCGGAATCGCGAGGCACTGCACATATTGCAGGATGTGAGCGCATGATTGATGCAGTATCTGGAGAGGATGATTTCCACTCAGTTAACTGCTCCGCATTCTTTGGGGTTCCGTATCAGGAGATCTATTCCAATGCGCTGCGTAAAGTACTTAATAAGATTCTGCGGGATCTTGCGAAGCGAGTAAATCACGGCGCGAATTATAACATGCTTGCCGCAATGTTACTGCTGACAATGGGACTTGAAAGAGTGTATGAGGCGAAGCGGTTATTGAAACTGGCAAAAGAACTGACCCCACTTCAGGTGTGTGAATTCCTCCTCTCTCGATTCCATGCAACATATCCTGAACTGCGTGATGTGTATTACGTTGGAGTTAAGGAAGAGATTGCAAAGACTGGACTTCTCACATCTCATGCAACTCTTGCAGGAGTGCCCGGATTTGTGCGCCGCTGTTTCGATAATCCTCTCAAATCCAAGCGCGCAGAGAATGCATATGTAGCACACCCGCCGCAATCCCTGAATGCAATGAACCTCAATATTGCATTTAAGAATGTGTTCTGGAGAGTGTGGTATCCTCGCAGAGAGGAGCACACATTTAAACTCTGTGCGCAGATTCATGATTCAATTCTATATCAGTATCGTGAAGGCCATGAATATCTTGCTGAGGAAGTGAAGAGAGAGATGGAGATTCCGATAACAGTGCGAGGCTATGATGGAGAGACTCGCACATTCACAGTGCCAGCCGCAATTAAGGATGGCAAAAATCATGATTCAATTTACTGGAGTGAAACAGAATGAAACCAGATAACTTTAGATCTTGTGTTACCTGCAAGCATCATGAGGCTGTATTTGATACAAGTGCATTGCACTATTGTGTGAAGGATGTTCCTCCGGCTGAATTTTGCCCCGTAACAGGCGCCGGCTGGAAATCAGTAAATGCAAAGCCCTGCTTTGTAAGGAGAGTATCTGACCACGATGAATGCGGACCTGAAGGGAAATGCCATGAACCAATCTACTGAAGAGAGAATTGCAGCGGCGCATGCTCGCTGGAAAGAAAGCGGGCCTATTGTCGCTGGCCTAGCAGAAGCCGTGTGTGATGTTCTTGACCATCATATGGCGCACGTGGAATCCTGCGAAGAACTCACAGATCTCTTACTTGAGAGAATTGCGCCTTTCACAAAGGCGGCCGAGATTGGATTACATACAATTGCAATGAAAGCGGAGGGGAAACAGAATGTCTAGACTTCGCGGTAAGTTCCATGTGGCTCTAATCTCTGACGATGTGCATATCCTAGCAGCGGGAGATGATGATGCAGTCAAGATGCAGAGGAAATATTATCCTCAATGCTCACATTTGAGACTGAAACTTCCACACAATCAATATCTTCCAATCGGATCTGCCCTATATCTGGATGAAGATTTTCTCATCCCGTATACTTACACTTATCTCAAACCTCCAGAAACAGTACCCTGATATGATTGAACAACTCCTGCGCGCACTAAGGAAACTTCCTGCTCGCGCGCATCCAGCTAAGATCTTGATACGCCCAGCCGCTTGGACAGAATTACAATCTGACCCGCGAGCTGGGCCGTATTTAAAAGGCGAGACCTTTCAAGGGATTCGTATGGTACTCGATCCTACATTGCCAAAGGGCGTGGAGTTTCAAATATCATGGGATTGATGACAGAATATCTAAAGCACTACGAAGCTACAGAGATTCCGCAAATCTATTCCAGATGGTCACTGCTCTCAATCGTTGGAGCAAATAGCGGCAGCTCTGTGTATTTCAACTTTGGCGGTAAGCACATCAGACCTAACCTGTATGTGATGCTGATGGGCCCATCAGGCGCGCGGAAATCCACCGCAATTGAGAAGGCGCGAGACTTACTTCGCACAGTCTCGGACATTCCAATTGCTGCATCCAAGACATCGAAAGAAAAATTCATTGAGGATCTTGCTGGGGTAGGGAATTCCTTCGTGGACGAGGAAGGCACCTATCAGGTGGCAGTTATGGCCGATGAAGGAAATGAATTCTTCGGGCTTAATAATATTGAATTCCTCTCCATGCTAGGATCTCTTTGGGACACGAAGAGGTATGATTACCGCACACGAGGCGGCGTAAGTGTAGAGATTCACAATCCTGTGGTGTCAATTCTCTCAGGCAATACGCCAACTAATTTCGCGAAGGCATTCCCGCCTGAGATCATTGGACAAGGATTCTTCTCTCGCCTCATTGTTGTATACGGAAAAGAGTCGCCTAATAGAATAGCATTTCCGCAAGACCTTGGTAGTTTAGATCACTTTATCGACGCTTTCCAAAAAATTCAAATCCATTGTATCGGAGAAATGCACTTTACTCCTGAGGCTAAGGCCGCCGCGACTGAGCTTTATAAAACATGGGTGGGCTATGATGATCCGCGATTTGAGTCTTTTGGACAGCGCCGGCATACGCACCTAATTAAACTCTGCATGTGTGTAGCTCTCCTGAAACAATCCATGAGCATGGATGTGGATACACTCATTGAGGCTAATACATATCTCACCCACGTAGAAGCGCTCATGCCTAAAGCACTTGGGGAATTTGGAAGAGCTAAGAACTCTGCGCTATCTCATCAAGTCCTGACTGCAGTGGAGTCAATTTATAAAAACACATACGCGCCTGTGGATCAGGTGGACATCTGGCGTGCTGTGGCACAGGATGTAGAATCCCGATCTCAACTGTCTGAGATTCTGAGGAATCTACAAGACACAAGAAAGATAGTCTCTGTGGATGGGCGGGTGTTACCTCAAGCTAATCCCGGAGTGGATAGGTTGAAGGAATCTAAGTTCATTGATCTGTCTCTATTAACTGAGCAAGAAAGGGCTTTATGAAAAAGATTATCTGGGCACTGTTTGGGAATGACGAGGATGGGATCTATGGAGATCTCTCATTCAATCCAACACAAAAGCGAAGCGCGTGGATTGCAATTCGCTGGTGGTTTCGCAATCCCTGCCATAATCTGACATTCCACATTCTTCGTGTACCTGAGCCATTCATTTCATTTGGGGATGCGCCATATGATGTATTCAATCCAGCAGGCGGCTGGAATCGGGTGACTCGCATTAGTGCAGTGAATCAAAGGAAATATCACTTTGTGTCTTACATAGGGCGCATCAAGTTCTATTGGGGCTACAGGGAACGCGGTAATTTCGGAATCAAACTAACTTGGAATTCGCAATATGAGCAACCTTAATCATTTCGTACTAGATCTAGAAACTCTTGGCACCAGCCCCGGGTGTGGCATTCTCAGCATTGCGCTCATGCCCATGAATCCTGCTGAGATCCACCAGTTCTATGGAGCTTGCTATTACGCAAGTAATGCGGAAGCCGGCTTGACAACTGATCCTAGCACAGCATATTGGTGGTCAGCTCCAGAGCGCGCAACTCTCTGGCAGGAATTTACTGATCCTGAAGACGACAGTGTCACCACACTGATTCACAGATTCTCTTGCTGGCTCACAGCCACCCAGAAACTTGTGCCTAACATGCGCATCTGGGGAAATGGCGCATTGTTTGATTGGGGAATTCTGGAGGCTGCTGCAAGGAAACTGAGGATTCCTCTTGAGTTTGATACAAGACACGTGATGTGCTATCGAACTCTCAAGGTGCTGCGGCCTGATATCAAGATGCCGCCCTTTGTGGGAATTCCACATTTCGCGCCTCATGATGCAGCTAACGAAGCGCGCCATCTGAAGCTATTACTTAATGCAATCTCAGGAGATATGTGATGGCAGGGTATTCTATTCCAGATGAGGCAATGCCGCTATTTGATCTGCTCCACACCGAGTTTCCTGAGATTCTTGAAAAGACTGGATACTGCAAAGACTGGATTGATGTGGTCGCAGTTGTGGCAGCGGAGTTTAATATTGTTCTAGATGGAGTCTATGATGAGGACCGTATCGCGCTCCTGATCGCAGGGCTTCTCGGAAAACTGAAAGAGAGGAATGCAATATGGCTAGACCGCTGGATCTGAAATCTCAGGAATTCATGGCGCAGATTGACAAGCTCCTGAAGGAGGATAAGTTTCCTGATGGACTTACCGCATTTGGACTTGTGAAAGAATGCGGATATCCTGTGAATCCTCAGACCGCGAGCTTTCTCCTAAAGAAATTCTTCGCGGATCGCTTGTATGTAAGCATGTGTCAGCGCCATAACCTGAAGAGATTCTATCGTGGAATCTCTCCTGCATCCACACAAGCATTGCAACTATGGGATATGGAAAAAGCGTATCTCGCAAAGCAAGACCGGAAGTTCCTTGGAGCTGGCCTCTCCGAGGTGAGAGCTGCAAGTTACCCATAAAAATAAGCCCGGATAGATTCGCTCTATCCGGGCTTTTTCACGTCCGCAATCTGCTCATGCGGTGAGATATCTACATTCTGCTCTACGCCTTCTTTCTAGTCCTCGCAATTTCCTACCGCCTCCCCAAATCCAGCGCATGAGCTGTGCACAGATTGTATCTAGATCCGTGGCATCTGCATTCACAGCGCGCCTTAATCGACTTCCTGCATACGCAGTGCATCCTAGATTGTAGCAGAAATCCACGATCACAACCAGCAGGTGCGAGTGTCTAGGCGCAAATAACACCGGCGAGAGAGTGCGCAATCTCTTGAGGATCATGGCAATCTCTTTGGCTGCTAGCATCTCTGCAATCTCATCTGTGATTGGCGGAACTGAAAGATCCTTACAAAGACTTCCTAGTCCGATTGTGGCTTTGCCAGCAGGACATAGGTAAGGATATAGAAGGCCATCCTTTCCTCGCCTATGCCTGCCCTCAAAAGGATCTAGGAAAGCACGAATCACTTCCCTAGTTACCTCTTTCATCTGAATGCCTTTCCACGCAATGCGCGATCAACAAACCAGAACCCAAAGATTGAGCCAATCACAGCCGCATCGAACTCAGTCACAATAATGCGCGCGAACTCAGGAAGATCCGCGTCAGCGCGATACGCAACAATTGCAAGTACCACTTTATAGGAAGTGTATAGGAGCATACACCACCAATAAGTAAGCACAGGGCGCACGGATGCAGAGAGGCGATCAATGAATTTATCTCCTGTCCTGCGCCCTTCAGACTCCAATGCAGAGGAGAGAGCGGATGCCCAAGATTCCTCCACATTAGCTTCTGCCACAGCGGCGACTTCTTGCAAATGTAGCTTCGCGCGCTGCTCATCTAACTGCATTTGCATTTCCATCGTGCGCAACTCATGCTCATAATCGAGTTTTTTATTTCTGTAGTCCATCCACGCAGATGTGAGTCTGGTAATCCCCCCAAGAAGGGGGGACAGAAGTACAGTCCAGTCCATCATTCGCCTCCAAGAAGTTGCTGAATTTTCTGAGACTTCTCAGTTTTCAGGCGCGCAATCATTTGCTCAGTTGTTGAGGTATTCGCAGATAACATCTGCTTCATCGCCCACTGATTAAATGTCTGCTGCCTTCCGCCTGCTGCTAGATAAGTCTCAAGAACTGCATCTACCTGAGCGCCGGGGTTTCCTGCGAATGCTACCTTCGCGGTCTCAGCAGCATCCAACATGCGCGCCTTGTCCGCGGAAGAATAATACCCGATGCGGTAGATCTTGTCATTTGCAATCGCTTCATCAAATGGCTTACCGCCTGCCATCCGAATTGCACTTGCCCATGATACTAGATCAGAATATCCAATAGGCGTTCCCTTTCCAGTTGTAGAGAAGCTCTGACCTCCCTCGGTTGTAAATGCCCGCGCTACTGCCGCGGCACCTGCGAGTGGACGAGACACTCCATTATGCTCAATTCCAGCAATCAAGGAATTAACCACGCCCGCGCCACCCGCGATATTTCTTGCAGTGTCCACCCCATTCTTATACATCTGCAACGAAGCTCCAATTACTGGAATCTCAGTGAGCGATGTTGGAATGATTGTGAGATTGCGCGGATTGGTATCACCTCTTGAGAAAATTCCAGCTCCAAGAAGATTCGAGGGCAGCCCATACAGCAGCGCCTCTGCACCAGACTTCCCAAGTGCGCCATAAGTTGCATCAAACAGATCCCGATGTTCCTTATTTCCTGACGCCATACCAATTACAGAGTTATTGATGTAATCAAATCCCGGAAGCGATTTCGCGCCGTAGAGAGTTGTCTGCATCCCCATCATCATAGCAACTGTCTTGCCTTCCCCATCAGCAACATTACGCAAAAGATTCTGCATCATGTTGAATTGGTAGGACTGGAACAATCCAATCGCTTGACCTAGCGGGCCTTGGAAAAGTGCGGGCCTCTGAGATGCAAGCAAATTCCCATTGACTCGGTTCACAAATCCATTAATAAATACATCCAGCTCTGTTCCGGCAAGTCCTTTGGCGGTGCCAATCTTCTCAGCAACTCTCGCAGATACATAGCGAGTATTCGCTTCCGCCATCAGATTCCCTGACCACTTCTCTGCACCTTTCATTAGCTTAGTTGTGGCCTCAGCAATCCTGCTACGCCGCGCACCTAACTCAGAGGCCGTCTCGCGCCCTGTGATAGCAGCATCATCAAGCAGTTGCTGAATGACTGAGACATCTTTCTGAGGCACAATCCCAAGTTTCACATAACGATCCATGCCCGGCCTCGCAGCAGAGAAGAATTCTTGCTGTGCTTCAAACACCATCTTGCCGGGAGATAGAATCTCTCCAATTCCCTCAAGTTTCAGATTCTTCAATTGACTGCGCATATTGGAAGAGAGCAGCACATTGGAGCCAATTACGTTATTGAGAGCATTCAGAGGATCCATGCGAAGAGTTAGGAACCCAAGCGCGCCATTCACGGTAGATACAAACTTAGTTAGCTCTGCACCTCCTGCGCGATGGTTTCTGAATATCTCAAGAGCCGCATCATTGTAGGCAGTTTTAGCGCCGTATTTCTCCAGCTCTTTGGATGCTGCAGCGAGACTTTCAGATGTGGGAGCCTCTCTCAAGATATTAGACAGCCCATTCCATGCACGCGAGAATGATTGAGACAGGAGAGTATTAAACCCATCCCACACTGGATACTCCCCTCGCTTGGAGATATTGAGCGCCGTCTTGATGTAATCGAATGCAGGATTCTTGTCTTTGGTATCTAGCCAAGTCTCGATTGCAGTCCCGTATTTAGACCCAGATGTGCGCGCGTATTCCTCCCCCAAACCGCGAAGCGTAGTGAATGCTTCTTGGTAATATGCCGCAAATTCCGAGCGAGTTCTATTCGCAATTGCGGCGCGGTGGAATCCAATAAAATCATCCACAATCGCATTCGCATCGGTAGCTTGGAAGAACTTGGAATTAATACCTTTCGATGCAAGTGTGGAATCTACAGAAGTCCTCCAGAGCGTCTTGCTGCGATCATAATCAGCGGCGAGCTGGTGGAAGATCTCTGTGGAGCGCTTATCAAATACTTCAAATCTGGAGCCTGCATTCCTCACAGAATTCATGAGAGTCTCAAGTTCCTGCGCAGAGCTGGCATGAATCATGGTCATCTGACCGGCCGCGCCCTCCACAAGATCATTATCTTTCACGAATGCAATATGAGAGTACTTCTTGGGATCTGGCTTGATTCCATAGAAGGTTCCAATATTTGCCTCAAGATGCCCGACTTGCTCACCTCTCGCACGCCCAATTGCCACATAAGATTTCAGCAGCTCATCATTATGCTTGATGTGAGCGCGAATGAGATTAAATGATTCCTCATTCTCGACTCTCATTACAGCGCGAGCACCCTCCTGAAACTTCACGGAGGTTGGATTCTTAATCAGTGAGGCAAGATCAGTGGTTGTCAGATCCACGCCAGAGTCGATCAGATATCCTTTTCCCTCATGCGTTACAGGAATGTACTTCCTCACAGTGCGATTAGCTTCTTGATTCAGTGCTTCGAACTCAATAGCCGCGGCCTTGTTGTTTCTAACTGCGACAGCGGCATTGAGAACATCTTCATCGAACCCCTTCGTGCGAGTGCGAGTTACATTATCCTCCTGCTTTCCAATGTACTCAAACTTAGCTGCAAGCCCATCAGTGGAGGATGCAGTTCTCAGGAGCGTGGCACCTACATCTTCTTTAAATGCCTCCTTCAGAATCTGCTGAGTTCCCACATCTGGGAGAGTTGCAATCACACCCGCGCCAAGCGTGTCAATTAATTCCGCCCGCATAGCTTCAAATGCGAGAGCGTTCCGCTTTGCTGCGATTGCATACGCATCCACAATTCCTCGCTCCTGTGCAATTTCTTTAGCAGAAGATTGCGCAGTGCGGGAATATTTAATCTGCCCAACCGTAGGTCTCAGCAGAGCGTCAGGATCTACAGGGAGATTCTTCGCTTTCATCTGAGAGCTATAGGATTTAAATGCACTCTGGGCTGCAAGAAAATCATCCCCGGCCGCACGGACTTCTCCATGAAGCACACTCTCCTTAATATTAGCGGCGCGCGCAGCTTCCTGAATAGATTCCCCCTTCCCAATCAGAGTCTGTGCAAGATCCATTTTCTCAGATTGCAGAAGTTGAAGAACTTCTTCATCTGCCATCTTGGAAAGATCCTCTCCTGCATACTTGATTGGGAGCGAGCGATTAGCAACTGCCCACTCAAGCGCGGGAATATCTCCAGCAACAATGTCAGTAATCTTAACTGAGCCGGCTGGAGCATTCCGGAATGCGGCATATCGAAGCTCGCTCTCAAGAAGATCAACGCCCTCCATGCTGACGGATTTCGAGAGCCCTACACCTGAATAGCGGGAGATCGCTCCTTTAACTTCATCGAGAGAATTAAACAGATCCCCGATTCGTTGAGTTACTTTCGAGCCTTTCATAATGCGGCCAGCACCTTCCCCGAATAGCTGAATCACATCCGGATTTTTGGCGGCCGCATCTAGCGGGCCGATGCTGCGAACATTCTGGAGGTGGCCTGCAACTTCCTTCGCATCGTGGGCGAGTGCAAAATCTTGCAGCGCGCGGCCATGCGAAGTTCCACCAATCACATCAGAGAACTTCTTGATATCGACATTGATAGATTCAAGCGTGTGCGCCGCGATCTTAGAATCAGCTGCTAGCGCCGTCTTTGCTTGCAGATCTTCCAGTCGCAGAATGAGGCCATCAGATTCCAGAATCTCAGGTGCAAGGGAGGTGCGATAGCGTTCAGCATTTTGCGCCGCTTTCTCAACTCCGACCGCCTTGCGCACTTTTCCAACAATTCCGATTGCATCAATTGCTCCGCCAATTGCACCGCCCAAAAGAACTCCAGTGGCCGCATTCTTTGCGAGATCCTCCCAAGTGGATTCCTTGACAAAATTGGAGCCTTGAAGAGAAACGACTGCGGCGGTTTCAAATACTGCGGACTCCAGCGCGGCCTTCCCAAATCCACGAGCGATCGCAGTTCCAGTTGCCGCATTGATAGAGGAGAGCGCAGTCTCAGATTGTGCAATCCCGCGAGCAATGCTTGAGATATTAGGAGCCTCAAGCAGGCCCGTAGTTGCACGCACAAGGCCGCCTAGTTTCCCAGTCAGCTGAGCTGTGCGCAGAACTTTCGAGCCCGCATTGAGGATCTTAACTGCGCCGCCTCCGGGCACAAGAGAAGAGAGCACAAAACCAGCAACATCCACAGATTGCTTATTCTGGAAATAGTATTCCGAGAGGGAAGAATCCATGGACGCCAGCATGTCAGCCGTGCGAATCTCCTCAGCGTCAGCCCCAAGTCCGTTCGCCACCATCACACCGGTATTCCAGATACCTTCTACGCCCGATGCTACTGAGGCCACAACGAATTTCCCAAGATTAATGGGAGCATCAAACCATGTAGAGGGTTCAGTGATTTGAAAGTTACCGTTCCCAATGTTGTGAACATCCCCCGCGATGTGCAGGGGATTTGGAGAAGTGTCTTCATCTTGAATAATTGCCATCACTTAGTTCCCCACATTGCGTTAAACACGTCTTGTTTCCCAGCCTCAATTTTGCGGGCCTGAGCCAAGTCCTGTGACGAAAGTTTCATTTGCAGCAATACCTTTGCAACCTCTGCAGGTTTCGTATAATCCACGCCATCTTGCCTGTATCCTGCATTCAACACAGCTGGGGACACCCCAATACCTTGCAGATTATTAAGCTCATTAGTTACTGCACGGGCGTTGCCATAGATCTTGGAGACGTCCTCGGCGGTTTTATTAATATCAGCGCCGCCATCAGAAAGCAATTTAAGTATCACGGTGGCGTCTCTTAGATCCTCACCGGCTACCCCCAATGCTCGCAGCTTCTGCACGGTAGGCAGATTGGCGAGGTCAGGGTTGTTAGTAAGAATTACTGAGAGAGCCGGAGCTTGGAATGGATTAGAGCCATCCTTCGCCTTGATATTTCTTGCCTTCTCAGCGAGCCAAGTATTCACGCCTTGATCAAATGCTTGGCTAGTGGCGACCTTCTTGCCAGATCCATCTGTGACCATCTCCAGAATGAGTTGTCCATCAGGACGAAGCCCACGAGAGGCCATTCCAGTAGGTCCTTGCGCTGCCCATTCCTGCTTCATGTCATTGACCCACTTCATAGACTTAGGCAGCCCGCCCATTTGTTCAGCAACATTGATCGCGGTGGCTGGAGATTGTGCATCATAGGTAATTCTTTTCGGGAATTTCCCGCCATTTTTAACTACTTCAACGCCTGCGTTATACGCAGCACTGCGCACTGTGGGATTATCTGTGAGCATTAGCTTCAGATCTTTTGCAGGAATGGCCATGATAGCATCTCTCTGCTCGGGCGGGGATAGCGCAACATAACCAGCTCTCAGGAGATTGTAGTAGCTTTCCTCTTGTTTCTTGTCTGCCTGAGCGGCTTCAAAATGATCTTTCTGCATTGCCATAGATTCAGTATGATTGCGCTGCTGAGTTTCATATTGCAATGTTTGCCAAGCCTGCGCATTGTTATCTTTACCTACTTGGTAAAGATCCCTTGCTGCTGCAAGTCCATCTCTGGCAGCTTCATGATCGAGCTGAGCTGATTTAAATGAGGTATCTGCGGCGGCTTGTTTCATCTGTGCAGCAAACTTAGCTCCTGCATCTACAGTATTCAGCTTATCAACAGTCTCCATCCCATTCTGAGCAACAGAATCCAGCTTCTCATACGCGCCAGTAGCGGCGACGAATCTCTGCTGCGCCACTTGTGCTTGTTGTTGCACATACGGCTTGCGGAATTGATCCACCATCCAGCCGAGGGGATTGTCTGTGAAACTACTCTCTGTGATAGTTGCAAGTTCCTTATTCGCTTGCAACATTCCTTCTTGGGCAACTGCAATCTCTTTCGCAAGGCGCACACGATTCTCAGAATCAGCAGTGACCTGAAGCTGAGATGCAATATCCATGCGAGATGCTTGCTTACGCTTCGCAGCATCAGCCTCAAGAGAGGCCATCTCAACTGATGCTGCCTCAGCCGCGCGAAGAGCCTCTTTCTGAGAAGCCGTTGCGTCTGCATTTTGTTGCGCAGTGGCAGAAACTGCCTCCATGAAGGAGGCAGTGTTCTGTGCGTTTTGCGCCATGATCTTATCAAGAGCTGAGGCCATTAGATAGGTACTCCTTTAACGCGACGTGGTTTGTATCCAAAAGCAGAGAGGAGCTGATCGAATTTATCCGCGCCAATGGCGGCAGTCACATCAGCAGGAATTACATACTCTCCACCATCAAGAGCCATCATTGTATCATCGACGCCGGGGTTGTTATCTCCAAGAACTCGCCCGCCTTTTGCGGCAGTTGCAGTTCCAGCAGAGTCAGATGCGCCAGAGTCAGAAGGCCCGAAGCCTCCAGAATCTCCGGGGGATACTGTAGCCGGAGAATAACTAGGAATTCCAGTGGGCGCAGTGTAGCCAAAGTATCCAAGGGCATCTTGCGCGGCATTCTGGACTGTCACCTGCGCCTGATTCTCAGCTGCAATCTGATTCATGATTGCAACTGGCGCAAGGATTGCATCAGGATTCATCACTGCCGCATCCTGAATAGGCGCACCAACTTCCGGAGCTCCCCGCTTAGCTTTGCCAATTCCTTGCATCATTTCTACGTAATTATTATTAACAGCTTTGCTTACAGTGCGCGCAGCGTTGATTGGGGTCATAGGATTCATCGTAGCCATATCCTTAGCTACACCAAGAGCAAGAGCAGCAACTTGTGTTGGCGTTAGCGTCATGTATCCAGGATTGCCAAATCCATCTCCCTCATTAGGAGCTGTGTAACTCGGATTTGCAGGGGCGCCAAGATGGCCAACTCCCGGCTCATAGCCATTGGAGATTGTAGGAGTTACTCGCAGAGTTCTGGGAATTACGGGTGCGCGAGACTTGCCAGCATCCACAATCATCCCACCTCTGGCAGCGCCCGCAAACATAGAAGTGCCCAGCTCGGTAGATGCAGAGTCTATTGCCTCGTCTGAGAGACTCGATCCCAAACTCCCCCAAGTGCTGAAAGCATCTGCATACAAAGGCGCAGTCATATCAATCAGATCGGTGGAGTAATCAGCAGCGCCAGATGTGCCAAGAGTTCCAAATGTATCGAATGCGGTGATCTGATCTGTTGATGGGCCAACAAGATCTGCGCCTGTGTCACCTGAGGAGAATGCTTCAGCGGCCCAATCTTGATACTTCTTAGATGCCGCGTCCCAGAGAGGAGAGACAATCGGCTTCAGAATAGGTGTTGCAGCCGCGAGACCTGCCAGAATCTTGGCCTCACTGCCACGAGTTACGCCCGCATTCCTGGTTTCCTGAGTCTCCCGGCTACTTGCTTTCGCACCTTCTGCTGCTACCTTAGCCATCAGATTCTCAATAGCGGCTTGCTGCCCTGAGCTTGAGCGCAGTCCGGAGCTGCGATGCGATGCGATAATATCTCTAACGCCCCCAGAACTCTTGAGGAGATCTTGCATCAGGGCTTGCGCCTGCTCAGGGGTGACATTGTTAGATCGGGTGACAGTTTGTTTCGTGCCACGCGCGGCTTGAATTGCATTCATAATCGCGCTCAGGTCTTGGATGAAATTAGGCTCAGCCATATTACGTTGCTCCTATATAAAGCAATTCAGAATCGGACATGGCGATACCAACTTTCTGGCCGCCAGTTACATTTGTCAGCACCCCAGCAAATGTGGAGGTGTAGTAGATAGTTCCCGGGGTGAGGCCCACAAACAATCTGAGAACCTTAGCCTGTGCTTGTAATTTAACATACTCGCCTGTGGCCTTCTCTTCAAGGGCAATAAGTACAGTAGGATAGATCGTCGGCTTGATGCATGGAGTCACATCAGCTCCAGAGATCCCCATAGCCATGCCAATTGTGCAGGGCGCGAGAGTCTTTTTATACAGGTACCCTGCGGCCCAAATCTCAGATTGTGTGAGCGTCGAGAGATCTGCCTCAGTATATTGCACCCCTGCAATGTAATCATTAAGTTTTCCATTCAGCTCCTTGACTGCATTGAACAGCTTAACGAATTCATTGTAATTCGGGTTATCCGAAGATACTTCAGTCTGGCCTGTGGTACCGCTCTTTGAAAATCCCATCACGCTCTCCCATGGATGTGATAATGGAGCACGACTGTATTGAGTGAGAAATCCCCACGCAGATGAATTGTGTGATTTGTGCCCACATTAGAGAAATACCAGCGTGCGCCAGTCTTATATCCAGAGGACATCGCACTATCCGTAAATCCATCAAGTGAACTGCGCACTGTACAGATAGCGGCACCGAATACTTTATCTACATCGACAGAGTCCAACACCAACATTCGCTGCCGGATGTGCTGATACTTTCCAAGCGCAATCCGACCAAGTCCAAAATTACCAGCCAGCCCGGATCTACGCAAAACATTGACTGCGCCGCGCCTAGTCACTACCGCAAGGTTGTTGTAATAGTCAATAATCTGTGCGTGCGAAGTTTTAAGTCTGCCCGCTCTGCGGAGCCAAGTGTCATATACATAACACCACTGATACTCAATCGCGCTCTGCTCCTTATATGATACGCAAAGATACCTGTCTAGTACAAGAGCGACAGACGTAGTGACTCCAAGCGGCCACTCCTCCGTAACTAGCATGCCAAAGGAGTCTAGATAATCAATTACCTGCCCTTGAATCAAATCCGTCAGCTCAGTCACAAACGGCTTTGCATCTGTGTTGGTGATTTGCTGCAGCCCAGATGTTGTATATGCGTAATGTGAATTGGAGTTCCAATCAGGAACCACCTGTCTGATGTGCGAAATCCCGCCAGATGCGGAAATCTCCCTCAATGTGAATGGCTCATCAGAGCGCGCTGTGCTGAGGGCTGCAATCGCATTCTGCTCGCAATAGATAATAAATCCGAGGGTAGTGGGAACACATGCACGAATGCGCCCTCGCCCGGCCATGATTATCCCGTTGCCAGCGCCTGTGATCTCAGAAGGCACAAAATCCAGCGGATTTTCAAAGGCGCTCCAGTAAATAGTATCTGCATCCCACACGGCGAGATAATTAGTAGTTGAGAATACGCCTTGAATATCCACATCTTCAAGCCCGGGAGTACCCATCCCATCAAAAGTAATTTCATTTGTGAGCGCATCATATAGATATAAAGTGTCGGCGCCGGAGACCGCCACAATAATCTTGTCATTCATGGAAGCAGCGGTTACAAACGAGTCAGCAGTAACCACGAACGGGTGAATGGACTTTTTCCATACGTGTAAATTTGGCGCCATGATATACAGTGCGCCTGCGGAGGACAACGCAAAATGCACTTGAGGGAGACTGGCCGAGGAGGCTTTTGCGGTATTAATTAGCGTCTCACCAACTTCTAGGGCAAGAGGCTCAGGGGCCACAGGTACATAACCAACTGAATCAAATCCATAAGAAGTTGGCAGGACGTTCTCAACGTAATACACCTGAGGCGCAATAATGTCTCTCTCTTCGCTAGGTGGGAGTTCAGCTTTCCGGGAAGAGAGAGACTCGTATTGCGGAGATACAACAGTGCTAGAAACTTTGCTAGCACGCTGTGGCCACATCGCATTTGAGAGAGTGGCCCGGTAAGCTATTTGTGTCATTTGAATGGCCCTTGAAGAAACTTAGTCCAAGCTGCGTAAATGAGGAAGCTAATGAGGCCAATCAGGCCCCACTTAGCAAGTTCAAATGTAAGCTTCTTGAAGAACTCACCTATATCACGATTCCTAGAAATTATAGATTCATGATATAGGCGATGCCCTTCGATATCCTTATTAGGAAACGCCTCAAGAAGTTTATTCAATAACTGACAGCCATCACTGCTAGAGCAGCTATCAGGAGGCTGGGGTTGTTGTGTCATCTGCTACCTCCTCATTGTGCTTAGCTGCCAATTTCATGAGAGTTTCCATCAGCTGCACGGTTGGATGTTGTGCAACAAACGAGGCCAGCTGATTGAATACCTCAATGGGAATGGTAATAGTCTCATGCGCGCTCATCGAATGATTCCTTTTCCTTTAAGCTCATTGGTTAAATATCCAAATGCTTGGTACAGTGTGCGTAACAAGCCAAAGAGTGTGGCATTGTCATTAGGCCAGCCTGCGAGACTTGCATCGTAAGAAGCGCCTACCACAGTATTTGACACTGTTCCCCAAGATGAATATCCAGTACCTAAATCAAACTTCTGGCTACTGGACATGCGCACTGCAACTCCGCCGGTGAAGCCACTTGCAGAAGAGAAATCAATCCCGCAACTTGCAGAGCTTGTGGCGACATTAATTGCCGGGCCTACATAGTCTCCAAGTAACTTCACAGCACTAGTTGCCTTCAGTCCAGAAAACGTGTTGGTTCCAGAATTACTCACCAGCAGCCCTTCATTCTGGAATGCTGTGAGGGAAATTCCAGTTTCCCACCACACGTTATCTTGCCCAAAGATCTTCAGGCCGGCCTTGGCTCTTGCATTCGCAGAGGCGGTGCCTGTGAGATTCTTTTTAGAGTCCCCACAAGCAATTAACGCTCCATTTGCATTAGCTTGAATCCCTGACACCCAGATATCAATCTTCTCGCCACACAAGGGGCGTGCAACTTCGCCGCCGAAAGTGTTATCAAAGACTTGAGTGATGTGTCCCCAAACACCTCCGATAGGGCCAGGAGATCCGCTAAGACCTGTGGCTGTATTTGCTACCTGAGTGAAGCTGCCGGCAACTCCGCAACTTGCATCTAGGGAGTTATTATATCCGAGCGCAGAGATAACTGCCTCAGAAGAGGCGGACACTGTTCCTGAATGCGCTATTGCTGCGAGTGTGGAATTAACCGCGCCAGTGGTACCTACTTGGGAAGATGCGCTAGCATCTCGAACAGCCACCAAAGATGCCTGTCCGCTATTGATACCTGCCGAGTTCTGAGCAATTGCAATCCCATCAGTCAGTTTTAGTCCTTGCGTTGCAACTTGGTCAGGAGTTCCCGGAACTTTCTTGTACGAAAGCGTTCCAACCTGCCCAGGAACTGCCTCTGAGCCAGTAGCGCTTGCATATCCAAGAAGGCTCTCTGAGCTCCAAATTACTTGCACATCCTCAAACGCAATACTCCAAGTTACGCCAGTGTCTGCAAAGACTTGTCCAATTACAAGCCCGGTCTTGGTGGAATCAAATACCTCATTGGTGTCCAGTACATGCCCAGAGTCTAGGCCAAGATCCCATTGCGCGGTCGCTGTGTTATATTTCCACACTACATATCGCAAATATCTTTGCAAGTCAGCAGCGACAAGGCTCTCAATCCACATGCGATAGCGTTTGCCATCTTCGACAACAAACGCACTGGAGGTTCCGTGCTCGAAAAACACTCGATTACCAGAGCCAACCCCATTGAACCAAGATTCTGGATAAAATGCAGCCGGATGACTCAAGAGTGCGCCAAAGATTGCCCCTTGCCCACGTACCTGAAGTCCTGCAAGGGCCATATCTTGGCGAAGAACTATTGCAGTGTGAGATGCAGTTTGTGTTGTGAAATAGTTAGATGCTGTGAACTCAAGACTAACTGCCATGCAGCCAGCGCCTGCCGCGAATGTGCTGGCAGGAGTATCTCCGTAATCAATTCTCCCGTTGGGAGTAGTATTAGAGAGAGTGAGATTTCCAATTGAAGTAACAATAGGCGCACCAGCGCCACCACCTGTAACCTCAGTCATTACAGCAGCAAGTTTGTTAGTAGCTACCATATCAGAAGAACTCCACGATTGTGAAATATGCAGTTGGAAAAAGCGCAGTACCGGCTTTGTCACTTCTGTTAAAAACGCGCAAATTCGTAGCTGAGGTCAATGCAGCCGAAATCTTATATACGGCCGCGGCCTTCGAGGACATGCCTACGCCAGTAATCCCTCTATATTCAACTATAGATTTGGCGGGATCTACAGCTGAGATTGCAACATCCTGATAACCTTCGACCGCCACGCTAAGCATAGAACGTGAAACATTTTGGATGGATTTGATTGGGGGTGCGTACTCCACAAGCTCCCAAGTTGCCGATCCTTCGACTGAATAAGTATGGCCAGTTGTGTTATACACAGTGACAGTTGTGCTATTAGTTAGCTCCACGTAGAGATTTGACCAATTGCCAGTACCTGTTGACGTAAGCATCGCATCAGTAAGCCGCACGACAGATCTGGAAACGTCTACTGCAGAGACGGTGACAGGAGTAGACGCAACTTTCGTTAATGTAGTCCCACGCTGAACGCTCTTAATTGCAGCGCCGCCCCCTAAATATGTGGATGCGTTACTCATGCTCCAATCCTCCAATCCCCAGACGCTGCCAAATATTCAAACACGAACTTCTTATTCGCGATATCTAGCGTCATGTCCTGCGCCAGCCCCATGATAGTCTTGCCGTTGCGCTCAACAACCGTAGTTAATACGGTTCCCGTGTTGTAGATTATAATCGTGTCTCCATTTGCTGGACTCAGCGGTAGTGTGAGTACCAGATTAGCGCTGTAGGAGTATCTCGCATTGGAGCTGAGGGCGGTATTAGTAGAAAGTGCTGCTGGCGCAGTTAGCCCTCCCGGAATTGTAACAACAACAACTCCGCCAACGTTGGCAACAGCCACTCCAGCACCCACGAAGTTAATTGTGTCAGTGCCTGCTACAGGAGATCCATCATCCTGAAATCTTAGCGCGGCCTGCACATCTTCTGCATTTGCAGGGACAATTGTCCCCAAGCCTAGGACTGAATGCATCGCCGGAACATCCGCTGAACTTATCAGCGCCTGCCCAAGTGGAGATGCTGTGAGTGTACTCTGCGGAACTTCGATCTCAGACTTTCCTCTGGCAGATACATGCACTTTAAGCCCGGGAGGAAGATCTGCTGCAAAAGTAAGCCTGCGCTCAGCTACCACATACCCAAAGTTATCTGGAGCTGTTTGAAGCAGTCCATCCACATCTACAGTAAGCTCTGCAACTGTAGGGAATGCTACCGTTGGAAGGATGAACGATGGCCCATCCTCAGAGTTAAATGTAAAGTTCTGCGCATCTGTTGTGCGCACAACTTTCTGAATTGCCGAGCCAGAGGCCCACACACTATCGGACATAGTCCTGCCCCTCGAAAATGTTCGTAATTAGCGACTGCATTTGATTCTGAGCTTCGCGCATCTGATATGCTGCCTCTTCTGCAAATCCAATGCGCCTCAATACAAAGGCTGCCGCTGCGTGGATAATCGCGAATGGATACTCTCTGGCTATCCAAGAATCATAACCTGTTTCAGTTACGTCTGGGATAACATAGGCCCCAATAAGAAACTTATCTGTCTCTTGCGCTGTGCGTATTTGAACTGTGTCACCTGCTAGGTAATACACATTCGTGCGCTCAAGCCCATACCCATCTCTTGTTGCGAACGGGGAGATTGTTTTTAAGTGATCTCCTGGGATCCCATCTGCGTAATTACGAATATACGCAAATCTGCGGAATCTTGGGAATCTGTCAATGTACTGAAGTGAGTGAATATAATCAATCGTGGGCATCGCAATTGCCCGCTCCACTATATCTTTTGGATAATCCTCAGATGTATGAGCTGAGATGGTCGCAGATCGGATGCCGGAAAGTGCAACTGTGGGCAGATCCGGACGATTTGTGATGTCATGTACTGCAGAAAGGAGTTCAGCTAGCGTCATGGAAATGCCCACCCAGAGAAATGTTATTTAGTGGCAGCTGCAGGAGTCTTGGCAGCTGCAGCGAGAGCGGCTTCAAGTTCTGCAACCTTGTCTTTCAGGTTGACAACTTGACCTTCTTTGTCCAGAAGCTCAATCTCATCGACTTCGTTATTTTGCGGATCAATCCAGACTCGGCCAGACGGGCCGTAATCCTTCATAAATTCCTTACGGGCAGCTTCATCGACGAAGATGATCCAGTGATTCTGGGAAGTGTAATCGCCGTAACGACCAAAAGCGTCAGCCGCACGGACAGCAAGTTTCTTTGCCATGATAGTTCCTTTGTGGAAAAGGGAGCTAGGAAGGTATCCTAGCTCCCATTGGGTGGAGAGATTAAGCAGCAGCGGTGAAGTTGTAGATCACAGCGTTTGCAGGAATGTTCTTGCTCAAGCAAGTCATTTCCGTGGTCAGCGTACCGCCAGAAGCGTCCATTCCGTTGTCAGGAATGTGATTAACTTCATTGCCGCCAGCATCGTATTGCTGAACCAGAGTCTTCGCGCCGCCAAGGTAGCCAACACTGAACGCGCCCGGATCAACAACAAGAGCCATCTTGCTCCAGTCAGAGTTAGTATTGAAGAGCGGATGCTCCACAATACGCATAACCCCACGCGGGAACTTGATGCTGGAGAATTGCAGACCATAACTATTCTGCCCATCCACCAGGTGATATTGGCCGGTCTTACGGCCAATTGCGTGCAGCACATTAACTGCTTGCGCACCGCACAGCATAACACGAGAGCCGTCGCCACCATTGCTGGAACCATAAGATACCTGATTGAATACAGGATCAACAGCTGTCAGCAGCTGGTCATACGTGGTAGTTGCGCCCAGCGTGGTGGTATTAGTTGCTGCGTAGCTCGGCGGATAATACGCCAGCGTACCGATCATGGAAATAAGACCTTCCATCTGGCGAATCGGCTGACCGTTCTTGGTGCCAGAGAATTTCTGGCCAAAGATCAGCGCAGTTTCAATGTTGATTGCGTGCAAATCAACTGCATCGGCACGGCACTCGGAGAGAGAATCACCACCCGCGACCTTAGCAACTACAGCAGCAGTACGAGTTTGCACCCACGAGTTACGGAAGATCTGCGTGTAGTTCTTAATCTGCGTGGGCGTAATTGACAGCGCAGTCGGACGCACGGAACCTTCTTCGAAGGCAGTACTAACTTGATACAGTTTCACGCTATTGGAAATAGCAGCGCCAGCTACAGAACCGAATGCGCGAATCACGGTCAGGGAGGTTCCGCTAGGAACAGCAGTTACCAGAACGTGCTCACCAGTGGAGGCCACCCTCAGAATTACGTTAGGCAGAATCTGCGAAGAATCTGCAACCGTGAAGGTAGTTGCTACGCCATCTGCTACAGCAGCAGTCAGTGTAACACTCGGGAACACCATAGCCTTCGACCAATAGCCATGTTCCGTATTAATGACATTCGGCTCATCTTTGAGCATGGATGTCATTGCGAAGAGAGTTGCATTACCGCCGCCCGGCTTGAACTTGGTCAGCATTGCAGCGAAAGATTTTGATGCGAAATCGGTAGGCAGTGCAGCCGTGCCGAACAGACCATTTACAATTGCCATTTTCGAACTCCTTAATTAGTCAAGAAAAGTTTCCCAATTAATTGCATTGGGGGATTGCTTAGCAGGTTCAGCGGCTTTTTTACTTGTGAAGCTGCCGAATGCGTTGTCAAGATACTCTTGCGTTGCCTCCACCAATTCTTGGTGGGAAGCGCCCGGGAACTTAGCCTGAAGTTGCTGCATGACAGCTTTCGCTACTGGAGCAACAGCGGGCTTGTTCAATACATCATTTTTGGAGAAGAGGGTGTCGGCCGCTTGGTGCGACTTCAATACATTCGGGAGTTCAGCGTCAAAACCAGACTTGAACTTGCCAAGTCCTGAATTGACGTAATCTCCAGATTGCATCGAAGATGCGGCAAAGACTGACTGGCCGAGAGTGTTGAGAAGTTCAACTACGGCCTTTGCTGCACCTTCTCCTCCTGCGGCAATTGCTGCCTGATGATCTGGAGTAACGAGAGATGCGAAGTTCAGTCGTTTTGCTTGGGCTTGGATATCTTCCGGCTTAACGGAGAGATAGTTGGATACTTGTGCTGCGGTTGGATTCTGTGCCCAGATATCTCCGAGCGCATCAAGAGGATTAACTTCGGTGTTTCCTGCTGCTGTCGCAGTTGTATGCGGTGAAGTAGCCGTATTATTAGGTACCGGCTCTTGCGGCTGAGTTGGGGTAGAATTTTGAGCGCCGAATTTTGCAGCGAGAGATGCGAGGATAGACATAGTTAATTACTCCAGAGAGAGAATGTAATCAATGACAGAGACCTGTCCTTGAGCTTGGGCACGTTCGATAGCGAACTGAATGGGATCTTGCAACTGGTTCGTAAATGCCGACATGATGATATCTTGTTTAAGAATCTTCAGGGCGGCACTTTGATCGAGGGTTAGATTATTGAGGAATGCCGTCCTCAAAACCTGTTCTTCCTTCGGTGTCATCTTGCTTAACTCCGTAGTCTTGTGGTTTAGGTTGTGGTATATTGAACGGCTGCTGCTTCTCCATTGCAAGCTGAGCAAGTTGACTCCATTGCTGAAGCGCTTGTTCATAGTTTCGTTGCTCTTGGGACTTACGGAAATCATCGATCTCCGCACCTCGCAAGTGCATCAGATATGCGAAAATATCACCTACATTGTACTCATTTGCAAGTCCGGGGAGGGCTTGAAGAGTCTGGAATGCCACTGCTGTGGATTCAGTATCCATGAGCTTATCAGAAGGAATAAGGCCATCAGATATTTTGAATGTAAGCGAGGCGCTACGAATTTTTTGCGGATCTACCTGCATGCGAGATTTCTTATCCACAGTAGGTACATCGCGAGGTTTCTGGAATTGAATGATATTTGCGAGAAGAATCTCCTTGAGTGGAGTAAAGAGTCTTGCTTCGAAGTGCATGGCCATAACTTGGTCTCGGCCATTGGCATTTCCCATCACGGTATCGAACTCTTGCTTTGTTTTATTCCCTTTTACGAACTGGCCAGAACGCACAGGGTTCTGGCCTGTGATCTGATCTGCGAAAGACGCAAAGAGAGGAAGCTCTGAAAGAGAAGATGCGAGAGTGTCGTTAAAGGGAATTGGGAAATACGCCTGTGATGGCGCTGTATTCAAGGTGGCAGCTGGGCGAAGAGGAATTTTAGCAGTTGCTGAATCTTCCAGAAGATGTGCAGAATCAATCAGGCGAGGATTGTAGATTGCTCTATCTCCCACTGCACGACGTCGGCCCTGAATTGCAGAGTTAATTAGACTCGTAACACAGGACTGAATTGGAATCAGATCCTCTGCCGTGGAGCGAGTCTGCAATCCACGTCCATGTTCTTTCGCTTGAGAGAATAGGATCGGGATACGATTGTGCATGTTTGTCATGCGCTCTGCGTAAATTAGAACTTCATTATTGATTGTAATGAATTTCCAGATTTGCGGAGTGTTAGGAGAATCAATGCGAGTGAGGCCAAGATCAGCCGGGCAAACGCGCGCGTAGATTACAATTTTCTCATAGGAATCCGAGAATGCGAGCTTGTTGGAATTCTGTGAATTCGAGGAGGCAAGTCCTGCGATCGTGAGCCAATCAATTTCCTGAGAGCCGCGCTGATCGACGAAAAATTCCGGATTGATATCAGGAATGTAATACAGATTCGGGCGGTTTTTAGACTCCCTTGCGCGCACATCGTTAGGAAGTTTACCTGCCTCAGGGAGTTCTCGCAAGAGAGTATTCAGAGCGACGCGAGAGATGCAATCAATATACCCTGCGTATTCTCCCTTCGTAGAAACTTCATGCGGCTGAACGCGCGTATCCCAGACAGTGTTATAGAGATCGAGGTGTCTGAGTACGTTTCCGCTCCAGTTATAATTGACTGCCGTGAATCCAGTCTCAGTATCAGGAGTTGGCTTGAATCCGTATGTGGCGCGGTTTTCCCAGACACACTCAGCTGCCGCGATATTGTATTGAAATGCGTCCCTGAAATATTTCAGGAGTTCTGCGACCCATGCACCATGAATGGCGTTTTCCTCGATCAGGGAAGTTACCTGTTCAGCGGCTTCTGCTGATTCTGGCTCCCCAAGAACCTCGAAGAGAGGAGAGCCAGTCAGAAATACAGATGCCTGATACGTGACAGCATTCTCGATCTTAGGAGAGATCACAGGCGCCACAATATTGCGGAACTTAGTTGGATCTCCTAGTTTGCGCAGTTGCTCAGAAAGGCGAGTGTCTGCAGTTGTGTCAAGTTCCCGAGAGGCGGCTTTATCGATATCTCGAAAACGCGCCCGCAATGTGCTACGCAGCGGAGTTTCCCGGGAGGCTTGTTTGCAAAATTCAAGAATGGAGGCTTGCGCCTCTTTGCTAATTAATACGGTAGCCATGTGTTGTCCTTGGATTAAGAAACGCCATCAAGAATAAGAATTCCGGGGGTTTCTGTTGCGGAGAGAATCTGGGGAGGCATTAGATCGCCACCAGCTATTTCAATTAACTTAGGTGCCATCTTGCAGACGTCTAGGATATCATCGACATTGTCTTTTCGTGTGTGGTCGAATGAGGAGATTTGTGCGTGCACTTGCGCTTTTACACGAGGATGCACATACGCTTCTCCTGCACGATAGATCCGAAACCATTCGATGATACCATCTTCTTTGGAAAGGCGCCCGGAGGGTACTTCGAAGAATTTAATGCCTGTGATTCCAAGCTCATTTATGAAGTGCTCAATCCAGAAGAGAAGAGATGCTTGATATGCGACTGATTCCACACCTATAGCGTAACATCCGTGCTCCATTGCGAACTCAATTGCGTTTTTAACTTGCTCTCCCGGAGACATTACATAAGAGCGAAGATCGCAAAGAATTGGCTTCGCGGATTCTATGCACTCGAAATAGCCAATTGCGGTGGCATCAGAGCGTTTTTTCTTGCCTGCTGGATCAATGATTACAAATTTGTATATAGCCACATCATTATCCGTATATGGATAAGGCGGCAGTTTGTCCAAATCAATGAGCTTGTTTGTGACAGCGCTCTCATCATTGAGGACTTCTGCTGCAAAAATCTCCGGATGTCCCGCATCTCTATCTGCCTTATATTCTGCTATTAATTGTTCGGCGGGCTGAAGATCCTCCCAGAGTGAGGTTAAATCTGATTGAAGTCCTGCTGCGATGAATTTAATCCAATTCGGATCCTTGTTGATCTTTTTAAGAATTGAATGCGGCGTCGGGTACATGTTTGCCACAAATAGCATCATTGTACCGAATGGAGATTTCGCCTTTCCAAGAGTTCCTAGGATCCATGTGTATAGATCTTTAGAGAGCTTCTCAGAGTTGGCATCTTCACGGGTTTGCGCATCTTCCAGAATGATTACATCAGGGCGCTGATGTTTCACGTTCAGGCCGCGCGCAGTCCCGCCAGTTCCAATCCCCTTCAGAATTATGTTGCGCCCTCGGAATGTAAATTTCGTGTAGTTTTCCGTGTTCTTTTCTGCGAACGCTTCCCAATCTCCAAAGATTGTGCGGATGTTATCGTGAGATAGTATATCCTTCACATCCGCGAGGAAGTTATTAGCATGCTCCGCTGTGGCGGACACAACTAGAATAAAGCGGCGATCTGAGAATAATATTAGCCAGATCACGAAGAGCTTCATTAGGGTAGTTTTTGCGAATCCGCGAGGAAGCCCAAGTCCGAGTTTTGGAAATGTTCTCTGAACATTCTGTGATATCAGCCAATCCCACACCGCTAGCAGGATCGGCGGATACGGAAACTGATACACCTCCGGAATCACTACTTGTGCCAGCGTGTTCAGATCTGTGCGCATTGCTGCTGTCAGCTCTTCCACCCTTGCTGAGATATATTGCGTCTCTTGTGACATTAGCCGATATCCTTTTCAAGGTGGCTAAGGAGGTTTGCCGCTTTGCCGGAGTTGTTTGTGCCAATCGCGGTATCTTGAACATTTGAAGCCACCATCCTTTCTAGTGCAGAGACCTGAAGCGGAATCAGAGGAGTCTGCCCGATTTGTACTACTTGGTTATTTGCTTGGTTAATTATAAGTGGATTTTGCGCGGCTGTCGGCAAAACAATTGTTACAATCGCTGCACCTTGCTGAGATGAAGCTGAGAGATCAGCGGGCGCATTCCTGCGTTTAGCTGAATTCACAATCTGGAAAACTCTTGCAATCTCGCCCGGCTTATGAAGGTATGGCACAGTCTCATTAAGGCGAGTGATGAGCTTATCTTCTACATCATCGAGCTTATTATCTCTCTCAATGGTGGCGCGGTGTTTCGCGAGCCTAGCGGCGCGAATCTCCTCCGCGTGCTCAGAGGAGATCTGGGAAATATACGAGGGGTCACAACCTAGCGTGGATGCGACAATTGCGGGAGGTACATTCTCGGAGAGGAGAGATATAATCTGGAGGGAGAGGCTCATTTGGATGTGCTCCTAGAGGGAGATAGGAGGATAGTAGATTCTGAGAGGTGGGGGAGATATTTAGGGCAGATTTTCTCTCTGAAAATTTAGGAAAATTTTTCTGGAAAAATTTAGGAAAAAATTTTTTCCGCTATTAGATAGACGGGGCAGCGACGCGCGAAAAAGGCTCCCACCCCCCATCGCTACGTGAGAGATGAGGATGGTTGCATAGTTGCATAGGTGGGGAGCTGTGCAGATATATAACTATGTGGTGATGGAGAGATAGAAAAAAGAGAAGGAAATAAATTAGATTGAGTGAAAATATTTCTTGCTATTTAATTTAATTCTGCTAGAATTTAGTTATGATTAGTTGATAGGCAACTAGTCAGATGTAGCAAGGTGCTACGATTTGAGATAGGGGAAGTAATCATGACTGATACGAATCTTAATGCACGCGCAGTAATCTACGCAACTACGGAAGTTCTGGAAGCCGCCGCTGGCGAAGTAGTGCTGCTCGCAAAGGGCAGCTCAAAAACTGGCCGCGAAGGGCGGCAAGTGAAGATTCCGCAATGGAATCTGGCAGATGTGCCTACGGAATTCCATCAGATTCTCTCTGACGCCTTGTGGGAACAAGCCAAGGCGACATTGCGTGATTTGCCAGTGGATGCGCGCAGTGTGGAGGTCTCGCTATTCTCGCCTGAGGCGCTGGCCGCTAGTTACGACGCCGCGAATCGTAAGGTTGATTGGAGCCTTGAACTTGGGCGCCTTGAAACTCTCCTGATGGAGTACCAGATTACGCTGGGTGTTCCTGAGAAGAGTGCAAGGGTGCGCGCACGCGAGCGTCTCATGGGCGCAAAGATGCTGCGCACCGCATGTGAGACAGGGGAGGCGCTCTCTGTATCAATCAAAAACAGTCTTGTGCTGGCAACAGAGAAACTTCTCGGATGGAATGCTCTTCCTGATTGGGCTCCCGCGAGTCTGGAATTGTGGATTGATATGCTGGGGAAAGTAGAAGTGAAGATGGAGGATATAATTTAGATAGATTTTTGAAAAGTGGCATTCCGGCACAGGGGCACAGGGGCATATGCCCGTATGGCACAATGCCGGAATGTCGGAATGCCAACCCCTCCCGGCGCCCGGACCCCCCCCCTTTGGGCCCTCCCCCATAACTAACTCTCCACACCCTCACATCTAATTTAGATCCACCCACCTTCTCTCCCTCTCACCCCCATCGAAAAATTTAAGAAAAAAGAATTTTCTTTTAATTTAAAAACAAATTTCATTTTCTAAAATTTTTTGACACCCCTAAAAAGCACAGCCAGAGTCTCCCCCCATGTAATTAATCAGACCCCGCTCTCCATGCATCTCGCTTAGATGCCCAGCTTGCGAGATAGGGGGAGATTGATATCTTTCTACGGGGCAGGCGCCCGAGGGGAGGGGGGGGGGGCTTGACACCCCCTTGGCATTCCGGCATACTGGCATTGCGGCACACCCACGTCGCCATTCTGGCATTCCGCCACTATGCCATTGGCATTTAACAAAAATGCCGCCATCATACCATCTAAGGAGACCACCATGCCATCAGTAAGAATCCAGCTCCCCGCCGATTGTGTCGCAACTCTTCTCCGCGGCGACCCGCTTTATCTAAGCGCGCTCCCCCGCAAGGTGAGAACGTCAATCCTCTCAGCAGCGGAAGAAATGCCAACAATCGCAGCCGTGATGAATCTGCCCGAGAATCCCTCCATAGAAGAGTGGAGTGCATTCACGCCTGCACAGAGAGAAACATATTCAGACGAGATATATTTCGCAATGGAATCAAAAATGCTCTGAAGAAATATCTTCTATGAGAATTTATTTTTCATACTCGCAGCATCTGCTGCATTGATTTAGAAGAAAGGATCGCGCCATGAAATTTATTTGTCAGCTCTCAGGAATCCGTTGTGAAGTATCCGGATTCTCAGGAATGCTTCCTGCTGCAGCAGGATATGTGCATCCTGCCCACTTTCTCCCCGCTTCGCGAATTGTGCAGATTGCAGCATCTCGCGCCGCCGCACCGGAATCATTTAATGCAATGGATTCTCGCCTCCTGCTCTCATGTATTCTAAATCTAAGTGGGCTTGTGCGCTCGGCGCAGCCAATTGCGGACGGGCAGGATGCAATCATTGCCGCAAAATTAGATTCCACCGCTCGCGCAGTATGGAGGATTCTCGCCTTTCCCTCCGCCCACATAGAACGACTATTTCCTGTCTGGAATCATGCAGGCTCTCTTGAGAATCTAGGAGAAATACTCACAGAGTGGAATACAATCTGTGATGCGGCAGAGAATAGCTTTAGAGAAATAAATCGTGCAGACCGCGCGAAATCATTAGTGGCGAAATATCATGCACTTGCCGCATCTCCAAAGAGAAGCGCTGCAGCTCGTGCAGTTGCAACAATTGCGAAATGGGCGGCGATTGCAGGAGATTTTCCTGTCTCCTCCACACCTCACCCCGCGAGCGGATCTCCAATTTCTCTCTCTGATTATTGGCAAGAAATTATCCGCGCAGCCGCATCTCCCGCATCTTGGCTAGAATATCCTGCTGCTGATATTGCAGAATTAATAGATCATTGTTATGAGCGCATCAGCGTAGGAGATTTTCTTGCGCATGATCTATTCACTCTTCTAGGGGATGCGATGGAATCGCGGCGCGCATATATTCTAGGTGGAATGCCTTCCTCTCATACATTCTCAGCCGGAGCCGCGCGCATAATTCTTGATGAGTCAATCGCCGCGCTAGAAAATGACGAGAAAGCCGCATCTGCACTTGCAGCACTTCGAGCATCTGCCCCGACGGCAGCGCCGCGCAGAGAGAATTATTCTAGCGCGAAGGAATTCCTGATAGCTAAACTTGCATATGGAGCAGCAAAATGACACCCTCACGCATTTCTAGAATCTATAAATTTATCGCATCCATCACAGTGGCAGATAAGCCGGAGATAATTTATAGCGTATCTCACACTGCACAGTCTTACGCGGAAGCGAAGAATTTCTTTACTTCAGCATTCCCAGCGGGGGAATACCACATAATTAATATATTCGCACCTGCCGAGCCCCTGCTTTCCTCTTTCCTGAAAGGTCCGCAATCATGAGCAACACAAAATCTAAATCTCCTATTTCTAAATTCGATGCGCCTGCAGGATATATCGCAATCCGCTCTGCGCATCTGGATGAAAATAATTTCGGGTATTGTGCTGGCTGTGCATTCGAGCCAGCAGATATTCCATGTCCGCAAGTAGGCTGCACTCCAGACGAGCGAGAGGATGGGCAAGCAGTAATATTTAAACAGGTGCGGAAATTCGCAATCCTCGCCACATACACGGATTCAGCAGGGCGCCGATTCAAGCAAATGTATAAACCAATTGTGGCAGAATCTCGCAGAGCGGCAATTCGTGCCACACTCAATCATCTAACTCTTTCTCGTCTTTATACAGATATCGCAATTCTAGGTGCATGGGATCTTGAGAAATGAGAAACCCAATCCATCCTGCGCTCGGAGCGTGCCTTGCAATCCTCGCGCTAGTTCTGATTATGAATATCCCCTTCGCAATTTGGCACGCACTATCCGCGCTGATTGCATTATTTTAGGAGACTCTCAAAATGTCAGCAGATGCAGCATCCCCAAATAAAGCGAAGCTAGATGCATTAATTGCAAGATTAGCTGCCGCAAAATCAGCGCAAGCGCCGGCGAAGCCGGGTCTGAATTCCATCCTCGCCGCTGCAGGAGCAGGAGCAATCACACTAGATTCCGCGCAGGCGCAATTTGTCTCAATCTCCTCCTCTCTTCCCCGTACATCAGTTCTAGTGGGCGCAGCAGGTACAGGTAAATCAACCTCCATGGACGCAGTCTGTCATGCGCTGATCGAGAGCGGAAAAATCCCTCCTCTCTCATCAACTCATAAGCATCTAACAATGGGCTCGCCCGGGATTGTGGTCTGCTCATTCACAAATCGCGCAGTGAATGTAATTCGTAAAAAGCTCTCTCCAGATCTTCAAGGCAATTGTGCCACAATCCATAAGCTTCTCGAATACGCTCCAGATTATGAGGAGTATGTGGATGCGAATGGAGACTGGCGCACTCGTCGCATATTCAAACCAACTCGCTGCGCAGCGTATCCACTTCCTTCCTCAATTCGTTGCATCATATTTGAAGAATCTTCAATGATAGGATTGGATCTTTACAATCAGATCATTGATGCATTCCCGGGAGAGAAGCCTGCAATGATATTTCTAGGAGACATCAATCAAATTCCTCCTGTCTTTGGTCCATCTATTCTGGGCTACAAGATGGCAGAGGCTCTCGAGGCAGGAACATTTGTAGAACTCACACAAGTGCACCGCCAAGCCGCGGATAACCCAATCATAAAATTCGCGCATGAAATTCTGAATGGCCGTGCACCACGAGTAGATAAGCGCATCATTCTAGGGGAGCCTGAAGGCGCGGGTGGAATCACTCTGATTCCAATCCTTAAATGCCTGACTCCAGATACATATATCCATGTTCTAGCAAATCAACTCTTTGCGAGAGAGTTCGAGAAAGGAAATTACTCTCCTATGGAGGATCTTGTCCTGATGCCATTCAATAAATCAGCCGGCACAATCGAGCTAAATAAATACATCGCTGGAATGTATGCGAGAGCGCGAGGAGTGGAAATCTATGAGATCTCTACCACTCTCCAGAATCTATATTTCTCTCTAGGAGATCGAGTAATCTACGGAAAGGTGGATTGCGTAATCACTGATATTTCTCCTAATCCAGCATATCTCGGAAAAGCGACACGCGCGCCATCTCGCACGCTAGATTATTGGGGTACTGAACAAGGAACTGAACATCACATAATTTCAGATGCTGCAAATGCAGATGATCTAGATTTTCTCTCTGTTGCAGATGCGGAGGAAGATGGAATCGCTTCTCGCCAAGCATCTCATATTCTCACACTCGCACAGCTAGATTCTCCAGATGTAACATACACTCTTCAGACCACAGGAGAAATAAACAATATCCTCCTCTCCTATGCAATCACAGTTCATAAAGCGCAAGGCTCAGAAGCAGAGAAAGTCTGGTGTTGTTTCCATCGCTCGCACGCAACAATGCTTTCCCGCGAGCTTCTTTATACTGCAATCACACGCGCAAAGAAGAATCTTGTAATCGTATCTGAGCCAGATTCTCTCGTGAAAGCATGTGCATATCAGGAAATAAAAGGCGCAAGCATCTATGAAAAAGCAGAGCTATTTAAGGGAAAGAAAAAGAACGGCCTTGCACCTAAGTGGTAACTCCGCGTAGCGCAGATTTGCAAATCCAAAATAGTGCTTGACACACGCGAGCGTATATGGCACTATTCGCATCACCTGCTCGGGGTTGGCGGGATTAACAACCCCACTCTTTGTTTTCTTTCGAAAGGAAATACCATGTTTGACAAAATCTCTGCAGCTTTCGGTGAATTTGCAAAAGCAGAACAGTTCAAATTCACGTTCAAGTCGCGTAAGGTGACGGATGCATCTGGAAATACGCAAGTAATTCCGGCGGCCGCTCCGGTGGAAATGGTTGCACCGGTTCCGACTCTGGCTGGCCTGATTGAAATTCTGAATCAAGGCGGCGCAGGTGCAACTTTCTTGCTGGAAGTCGCAGCAGATGCAGTTTTCGATTACACGAAGTCGATTCTCTCCGACATCAATCCGGCTGATTATGATCCGCTGAAACTGAGCTGGGAAACGATCGCTTCCGCTCCTCGTGAAGATGGCCGCAAGGGTATCAGCAAAGAGCGTTGGGCAGAGTTCAAGGAAGATTACTGCGCTGTTATGGCGCAAGTTTCTGGCTTGTCCGCTGCGCAAATCGAAAACGCCGCGAAGTTCTTTGTTGCCAAACTTGCTCCTGTTAAGAGCAACAAGCCGCGCCTGCTGCGTTTGCAAGAACTCCTCGGTCTGTATCTTTCCAACTCTGCGAATGCGGATATCCAGATTTGCGAATATCTGGCCGCTCGCATTGATGAGTACCTGAAGCTGGAAGATGCTCCGACTGAAGATGTTCTCGGTTGAGATGAAGTCTCAAGAACTTGTAAATAAGCTCGCGTCGGCTCGGCGACGTTAAATAGCCTGTAACTCTGGAGAGCTTATTTACAAACCGTGCTGGCCCGGATATAGACCAGCACTCACAAGCAAGCGCACTGTTTCTAGGGTGTAGCCCGAGACATCTTCCGAAGTATGAAGGTGGGCAGTGCGCTTGACTTGTGGGTGAATGCGAAGGCTGATTCGCAGGGCCGTTTTGCAAACGGGGATTCTTTGCAATGTGCCGGGGGTAGTTGAAAGCAGCACCGGCCACCCACTTTAAATAAATAAATAAATAAAGAGGAGAAAAACCATGAGCTTGGCAGAAGAACTACACGAAGCACTTGTTCGCATCGCAGCACTCGCCGGGCAGAAAGGTGGTGAGTGATGAGCTGGGGAGAGAGCCCTGTCGCGTACCGGTTGATTAAGCGCACAGCACGCAAGGAACACCGCTGCTGCGAATGCCGTGGCGTCATTAAAAAAGGCGAGCGATATAACTATCACTCAGGCGTGTGGGAAGGCGAGCCACAGGCATTTAAGGTCTGCGTTGATTGCGACGACCTGCGCGACCGAGTGATCAAAGATTGTGACCTGTACCCCGAGGAAGCTCCTGCTTTCACTTGCCTTGGGCATGACCTTGAGTTTGACCATATGGGCCGTTTCCGAGAGATCCAACGCGAGCGCAACTCCGATTCACGCGGATTTCTCGCTTGGCTGGCAGAGATAGCCGCCGACCAGCAGAAAGGAAGTGAGTGACATGAACAAGCCAGCATTCAAGATGACCATTCAGGAAATGCTTGACTTCAATGACGAATGTGACAGCGCGGCTAGAAAGTGTCCACAGTACCAAGGCACGTGGACTATAGAAGATCGAGCGATCTGTCGTGGAGAGATCACACCGAAGGCTTTAGTAAAACACTGGCGACGGTGTGAAACACTTTGGCGGTCAGGATACTCAGCCTGTTTATCTCTCGACGCGGAATGCGTGTTCAAGAGATTCAAGAAATATAAAGCCTTGCTAGCTGCGTACAAAATTATGGGCAAGCAGACCGCGTGCGATGCGGCGCTGGGGGAGGGAGAAGAGAAATGCCAGAGTTGAGCAGA
>ERZ724522.189-NODE-189-length-39881-cov-10.386732_pt1 | contig 39881 bp, 58 predicted proteins | sample MGYA00376055_ERZ724522 | MGnify/ENA primary metagenome ERZ724522 (study PRJEB28724, sample SAMN07190884) | wastewater metagenome | isolation source: effluent of sewage treatment plant in Hong Hong | place: Hong Kong | collected 2016-03-17 ... | reverse complement strand
GCTTGTCGTGAGCGAATCCAAAATCATTCGTCAGCCCCCGCGCCTTCGCCTCGGCCCGCTGGCGGTCGGTCTGGTCCGTCATGGCGTGGGCTCTCCTCGATGCGTCTTGCTGTCCACCCAGCCGCATTCCTGCAGCATCTCAATTGTTTTGGTCCATGCCGGGTCGCATCCACAGAATGGGGCGTCGCAGTCCTGCGGCGGGTCGAACCCCATAGTGGCAGCGCATTTCTTCGGCTCGTATTGCTTCAAATGTTGAACGCGGATATGCCAATGCTCGTTAGCTTCCTTCAGCCGCCCGACTTCGCTCGTCAGCCGCTCGACCTCGGCGCGCAGCTCGGCGATGGTGGCGTCCTTCTCTCTCGTCGATATAGCGACTTCCGTCAGATCGTTCGACAACGCCCCCCATTCCTCTAGCGACATGCCCATCGGCGTGCCGGCCAGCTTCAGAAGGACACGATCAATGATCTTGTCGTCCGTCACCCGCTGCGTGTCCGTCATGGCGTGTCCTCGATTGGGAGGGCGCGGATGCGCGTCGCGGTATGCGCTGCGTAGTTCTTGAACGTCTGCAAGTTGTCGCTGTCCCATTCAGCGCCTTCTTCGTCACCAATTTTTGCCGCCCGCTCCCGCATCGCTTCCTGGCCGGCCCGGTGCTGGGCGCGCAGGGCAGTGGCTATGTCTTCATCGTCAACATCGCCAGCAAACCATAGTTTCCGCGCCATCTCGTCAAACCGATCCGTCATGCTGCCCTCCCGCGGGCCGCGAGCATGGCGTTGGCCTCGCGCGCGTGATCTTGAATGGGCGCAACTGATCTGCCCCAACACTGGTAACGGGCGTCTTCTTGCCGCATCGATCACAAGTGCCCATCGACACGTACCAGCGTGGGGCAAGCTTCCACGTCTTCAGGCACGGCGTGCATAGGTAGATCGGTTGGTATTCGCTCATGGCGTTGCGGCCTTCGACAGCGCGGCGCGGGAAAGCGTCTGGATATCCTTCACGCGAAGGCGCAATTCGGCCGCAGGGTCGCCGGCTGCGATTGCCTTGAGCAGCATCGCGCAGTGGCCGTCGATTGCGTCGTGCGCCTCGTACAGATCGGGCGCGGCGGCTATCAGGCGGGCGTTGGCCAGCTCTGTCGGCCGGTCGTAGCGTGGCGGCGACAAGGCTTCCTCGCCCGGCACCGCGTAGCTGCCTATTTCGCAGACGATATGCTCCTCATCGCTGCCCCAGATGCCGCCGCGATAGCCGCATGAGCATGACTTATCTTTCTCGGCGCTCTTTAAGTGATGACAGAGGTGCCAAGGCCCAGGCGTATGCTCACCGCTCACCGCTGGCCTCCATCGACGGAGGCGCGGGAGCGGAGGCAGGCGGCGTCGAGATCAAGCGACCCTTCCGTCGCCCTCTCCAGCCGCTCGATCAGGTCGGCGAGTGTGTCAGCCATCGTGCCCTCCCTACCAAGCAATATAACCTAAATCGGCTGGCTACCGGTGCTCAATGTTCTTGTCACGCTCGGTACTCCTTGTCAATGAAGCCGAGGTCCGGATTGCCGACGAGCATCCACTTGATCCACGTGCGATGCGTCGCGTAGTGACGCCAGTGGCCACGCCGGAAGTGCAGCCGCTTGCGGACACCAGACGCTTCGGCTGGGGTCATGCGTGCGCCAGCCGTGCGGTAGCGCTTGGAGAGATCGACCACGCGGAAATCCGGCAGGGGGACCTTCCCCCGCTTCTGGCGCGCTCTATTCAGCGCTGGCGAAGCGCGTACGACCTCCGTTTCTACTACTTCGGCGTCGAGCGCCACGCAGACCGCCTTGACTTGCAGAAGCAGGGCGTTCAACGCCTCGGCTGCCTTCGTCAGCTCAGCGCTTGCCGTGACCGGCCGATCGAGCTCCACCACCGAAGTGATGTTCATCCAGGTGTCGTCATAGCGGTAGAAGATCATGCCCACAGGACGATGAGCGGCATCCTCGCGGGCGACGACGATGAAGCGGTCTCCGTGCGTCTGGAACTCGAAGGCGGTCATCGGGTAGGGCAGCCGGAACTCAGCTCCCTCGTAGTCGTGCGCGCCGGAGAACGCCTGAGCCCAGTCGTGCTGAACTACAAGCGGCTGAGGGTCGCCTTCCTTCATCTGAACGAGGAAATCGCGGATGCCCTCTTTGTCGTCGCTCACCTCGTCGACGATGAAGAGCAGCTTGCGGTCGAACAGCTCGTGCAGTCTCGACGACTGTGGATGCTCGACACGGAACGGTCGAGACAACGTGTCGAAGGCGGCGTTGAGCCCCTTCATCTTGGTCTCGATCTCCGCACCGCGCTCGAGCAGCGAGGCGTAGTCGCCTTGCTTCTCCTTGCGCTCTCGCTTGGTCTTACGCAGCAGCTCCTTGATGAGCTTGATCTTCTTGTGCTCGGGCAGCTTGCTCGTCACGATGGCGCGCAGGTCTGGGTTGTTCTCGGAGATGCGCATGAGCTTCTCTTGCGTCGAGAGCGTCGGGTCGTCGGCGACTGCCCGAGTTGACGCTCGTCCGGCCTCGTACGCCTTCAGCAAGTAGCGCTTGGCGTCGAACTCAACCTTCTTGCTGCTGATGAAGATCATGCGATCCTCCGCTGCTCAGCCTCCTTAGTCGCCTCCATCTGGCGATTGACCGAGACCTCGCTTCCGTCGCGCTGGCCGGCGCGGTAGGCGTCGCCGTCGACCAGCCTGCCCCCCTTGGCCTTGCTCTCGCCGATCTGCATCTTCTCGCTCATGTACTGGTCGATCTCAGCCAGCTGCCCGACCTGGTAGACGACGAGAGCGCCCTTGGTGTTCTTGAGGCTGTCGGCCCAGGCCTCGACCCGCTTGCTCACCTCCATCACGTAGCCGATGCGGTAGGCGTAGCGGCGATCAGCCCGAGCAGCAGGCGTCGGCAGCCTGAGCGAAGCGATGTAGGTGCGCTGCGTGCGCTTGAGGGACTCGAGCAGGTACGCCATCATGATGCGTGCGGCGTCGACACCCTGCTCGCGGCCGATAGCGCAGCCGACCCAGCCGTCATGCACCTTGAACCAGACGAAGCGGCATCCGTTGGCCTCGGCGATGGCCTTCCCGACCATGTTGAGCCAGTCGAAGCGCTCGGCTACGGGCTCGTGGATGGGCTTGTAGCCGATGGGCAGCTTGTCGCCCTTCGAGGCGGCGATCTTGTCGAGCTCGAGTCCGTACTCTAAGGCGAGCTCAGCGGCCTTCGCCGCAGCAGCGGCAGCCTCGGCCGGGTTCGGGTTGTTGCCGGCGAGCGCCAGCAGCTTGCGAATGCGTTCCTCGATGTTCTGCATAGTCCCCTCCGTAGGAGTGAAGTATATCCTAAGCCGTCCTCAACCTAAACCTGCTTGATCTCCAGGTACTTGTTGGAGGGCTCTCCGCGAGCGAGTGACTCGGTCTTGCGCCTCACGTAGTCCTCGGCCGCTTCTTGTGAGGCGGCGACCGCCTTCATTGAGATGCTGGCACAGGCGAAGACTCCGTCCGTGCGACGGAACTCAGCCCACCCGCTCTCGTTGAGGATGCCGTCCCAGTTGCCCGCTCGGTAACCGAAGCGTTTGTAAGTCATCGGCCGATCCACCAGCACGGCAGCAACACGATGGCCGCCGCGATCGCGTAGATCGCACCGATGACGGGAATGAAGCCGTAAGCCTGAACCAAAGTCTCCATTGCGTGAGTCCTCCGTGTTGATGAAAGCATCCTAACATAAGTCACCCTAAATCTATAGGCAAAAATTCACGCTCGACCTAAAGATTTTCATTTAGTTTTCCCCCAAATCAGTTTAGGGTACTCTTCATCAACACCACCTAACTCGGAGGTCTCCATGGTATCGGTCAAGAAGAACACCCCCGCCACCAAGCGCCCGACGGTTGCCAAGAAGCCCGCCCCCCAGAAGCCGGCCGACGACCTGACGCCGCCCGATTTCCTCAACGCCAAGAAGAAGTTCACCCCGGAGCAGATCGCCGCCCAGAAGGCGAAGGCCGATCGCGACGACAAGGAGCAGTCCCAGATCGTCATGCCCGAGCGCAAGCCGACGGCCGCCCGGACGAAGGCCAAGGTCGAGGCCGCTCAGGCCAAGGGTGCCAAGACGCCCAAGCAGCTCGCCGCTGACCTGGGCACGAACGACCGCAAGCTGCGGCGCACGCTGCGGGCGCTCGCCAAGCAGGGCAAGATCACGCACGACGCCAACGGCCGCTGGCTGATCGGCCCGGCCGAAGTCGCCGCCATCAAGGCCGCTCTGTAGTCCACTCGCCCACCCCTCCAGCTCGGCACCAGCGCCGGGCTCGAGGCGGTGATAACGATCACAGGAGGCCGCATGAAGCTGATCTTCGAACTCAACAACGGTTCCCTCCAGTGGACTGACATCTACGACATCGATCGCTGGGGCAACGTGAAGTCCATCGCTGGGCCGCTCCGTCTTCGTTCGGAGTACCGAGCGCCAATCGAGGCCATCACGGAGATGCTCGACAACTACTTCCGCAACGTAGCTGAGCCGAACGACGCGGTCAAGCCGCGCATCGAGTGGGACACGCCGACCGACCCGATCGAAGTCTCCGTGTTCCTCTCGCACCAGGTTCGCGCTCAGCTCCTCTGGCCGCACTTCAAGCCAGTCCCGGAACATCAGCCGAGGAAGCAGTGAGTTGACTCTAACCACAAAGGGGTCTGACATGCCTAAGATCATCACTGCGATCATCGAGAGCGACGGCTACGACGACTTCGAGCTCTGGGACTGCGCCTACACCAGTCTGGACCAGGCCAAGGCCGACGCCGTCGACTACCTTGAGGGGATTCGCTCCCAGAGTCCTGGAACCTGGACCTCCATCAGCTACCGAGAGACCAGCCGCGAGCACGGCCGCGAGGGAGTTTACTTTGTGGGCCAGTACGATGTCGATCACGTGCAGGTGATTCTGATCCTCAAGCCGCTCGTCCTCGGCTGATATCCTCATGCCATTAGCGTGCCAACTGGCCTAAATAATTTTCGCTTGTAGTTGAATATTTTCATTTAGTTTCGACCCTAATCAGTTTAGACTCTTCTTCATCAACAACGAGGAGACTACTCAAATGAGTCACGCAGTAGAAAGCATGGCGTACAGTGGTCAGGTTCCCTGGCACGGCCTCGGCACCTCCGTCCCCGACAACCTCAGCGTCGCCAAGATGCTGAAGGCCGCTCAGCTCGACTGGACGGTCAGCAAGCGGGCCCTCTCCTTCGCCACCCAGGACGGCATGGCGATCGAGAACACCGTGCCCGGCTTCTTCGCCCTCACCCGCGACAGCGACTCGAAGGTCCTCGACGTCGTCGGCCCGCAGTACACCCCGACGCAGAACAAGGACGCCTTCGAGTTCTTCACCGAGTTCGTCGAGGCCGGCTCGGCCAAGATGGAGACGATGGGTTCCCTCCACGGCGGGCGCATCACCTGGGGCCTCGCCTCCCTCCAGTCCTCCTTCAAGCTGAAGGGCAACGACGAGGTGAAGGGCTACATGCTGCTCATCTCCCCCCACCAGCAGGGCAAGGCGCTGATGGGCTTCACCACCTCGGTCCGCGTGGTCTGCAACAACACGCTGCAGGCCGCTCTCTCCGGGGGCAAGTCCAACAAGTTCACCTTCCGCCACACTCGCGAGTTCGGCAAGGACGAGCAGGAAGAAGCGAAGAAGACGATGGGCATCGCCCGCGAGCAGTTCGACAGCCTCGAGACCATCTGCAAGAAGCTGCAGGCGATCAAGCTGTCCGACGCCGACTGCCTCAAGATGGTGCAGCAGGTGCTCGGTACGCCGACCGAGGACCTGATCGACGACGCCGAGAAGCTCACCACCAAGGAGCAGACCATCTACACGGCGATCATGAACTCGCCGGGCGCCGAGCTCTCCTCGGCGAAGGGTACCGGCTGGGGCTTCGTGAACGGCTTTACCTACGCGATCGACCACCAGCTCCGCAAGTCGCAGGATCGCCGCCTGCGGGAAGCCTGGCTTGGCCGAGGCGCCTCGCTCAAGCAGGCCGCGGTCGACGCAGTGCTGACCCTGGCCGCTTAAGCGCCTTCTTCAATCGAGGGACCTCAGCAAGTAGCTGGGGTCCTTTGATTGACATCTCCACGGTCCGATCCATTACCCGCCGAACGACCTCATACTCCTCGTCGGTCATGCTCTGCAGCATGGCGATGAGCTCTAACCTGCGTGATGTTATCAAACTAACCTCCGAGACACCATGCTGCTCCATCCTTCCACAGGAAGCAGACGGACGGCCCGGTCGCCCTCCAGATCATCACGGCTGCGACCGTCCAGATGAACGCGACAGCCGTCCAGCCGACCCGCTCGATCCAGTTGTCCTCGTCGTCTTCCTCCGAGCGAGGCACCACGAGCTCCCAGTCCGGCATGACGTCAAGACTCCTTGGGTCGATACTCACCGCACCAGTCCTCCCGCTCCTTCCACGCAACCACGGGGTACCGCCGGCACCGCACCTTCGCCGGCCAGTGGCCCACCGAGCCCCATGAGTCGATCACCGGTTTCGATGACCCCATCTCGCCGTACAGGCAAGTGGCGCATGCGCTCGGCGACTCGCTGCCCCTCGAGGTAGTTCTGCCTGAGCTGTCTGGCAACTTCTCTTCCATCGCCTCCCTCCAGCGTGATGTCAATCAGCTTGTTGATAAGGTACCACTGCTCCTTGATGGACAGCACCCCCGGGTTGTCCCGCCGGTACGCTCCGGCGATGCGCCGTCGCACCTTGTCCCGCTCGCGGTCGCCGTACGTCTTGATCTTTTCTTGCACGAGGTCGCGGCAGACGTGCCGCACGACGCGCTCGCTAACCCCCGTCGCCAGTGCCGTCTTCAGCAAGCTGCCGAGCGACTTATACGCCTCGCGTACCGAGGGTATGAGCGGCTGCAGCCGTGCCTGGTGCGCCGCTCGTATCTTCTCGATGCCCGGCGTTCTCCGCACGTAGATGCCGAGACGCTTGAGCTTCTCCTCTACTGAACGGGCGCTGCGTCTTCCCTCGAACGCCGAGATGCACGCCTCGCGGGTTTGGCCCAGTTCCCAGGCTTGACGAAGGCTCTCTTCTTCATCTTTGCTCCAGTGACTGCCACGCAATGCTGGTACTCCATCTCGAAGTTGTCGATAAGCCACTCACCATCCGCCATGCGGAAGATGTAGTCTGCCGCCTGCGCAGCGGCCTCGAACCCATAGAAGCGGTAGATCGCCCTCAGGCGCTCAACACCATCTCTACTCCACCGACCCGGCCGACCCATCCGTTTCTCTCCTTCGTGAAGAACACCACAGGTGACCGCAGGTCATTTCTTCCTACTCGGACGCGGTAGCCTCTGCCGCTCCGTGATATCACGACGCCCTCGACCGACCTTCCGCCGACGGACTGAGTCACGATAACGGATTGGCCCGCAGTTAAATCCCCAGCTGACGTTCCTGGCGTAGTCCGCTGCATAGACTTCACTCCCCGAGAAGAGCCTAACCATGCGATCGTCGGTGATATTAATCAACCACACTTCGTGGACGATACTGTCGCCCTCGACCTTTCTCCACAACATGCATCTGTAGAGCTTCAGCACGGTCTGTCGGTCCTTCCAACGATCGCTGCTGCCACGAGCAGCCCCTTCTCCGTCAACTGATAGGCCTCGTACGGATGGCCGTTAGACGTGCCTTCCTCGACACAGTCCACATACCCCTCCCGTTCGGCCACTCTCAGCTGCCGCCGAAACTCGGCGTGCAGCTCCCCGCCCTGCGGCAGCATGATGCCGCGCACGATCATCATCCTCGCTCCGCTCCTCAGCATCGAGCAGACAGCGCGAATGTCGCGCGAGACCCTCAGCGACCGGCCGTACGGGCGATCAGCCACACTCAGCGCTCCGTGTCGTATCTGCCACGTGCACCGCTACGAGCTTGCCGACCTTGACCGCCCTGGCGAGCTTAGCCTGATACACCGTGTCGCCCGGCAGCACCTGCTTGCGCTTGGCGTCCGCCCTGACCCCACCAGCCTTCAGCCACAGACTCCAGTCGAGTGCGCTCATCTCCGTGTCTCCTTGGTTGCCGATACGAAGCAGGTTCCGTCGAGTTCACTCAACGCGATCCTCACATCCTTCATGCCGCGAAACTGCGGCACGTGTCGCACGAGCCACTCCCGCACGGCGCCTCGCAGCTGATCTTCAGTCATCTCCATCGAGACTTCGCGCCGCGTGACCGTCGTGGTCTGAGCCATCACCTTCCCTGCTGAAGCCATGCCGGTGCCTCCCGTCGTGTGTATGTCGCTAGATGCCGCTTGGGCCCGCAGTAGAGCCAGCGGTAGCCGTCCACGCCGTGCCGCCCTTCAAGTGCATCGCACGGCGGCGGCTCCGTCCACGTGCCGCCCTCGAGCAATGGCTCAGCCAGCAGCCGGTGCAGCTTGACCCACGTCGCGTGCCGCTTGCCGAAGCGGTACTCGTACTCCTCGGCCAGCGATGACCACAGGAGGTGAAGCCAGCGGTAGTTCGCTCCGGAGGCCGACGCCCAGACCGAGTAGCGGTTGCCGAGATGCGTCGGCCGGTACATGCCCTCCGGGTTGCCGTGGGCATTGCAGAGCAGCTGCGCGTACTCGAGCAGCATCTTTCGGACATGCTTGTCGCCGTGGTACTGAGCGCAGAGCGCCGGGTTCGTGTCGAGGTAGAAAATGTTCATACCCGCATCCTAAACCACCCTCGCCGCAGACTAAAGTCCAAAGTTCTCCGCAGGCGCCCGCCTGCGTACGAGGGACTTTCACTGAATTCCTGGTGCTGTGCTATAATACAGACTGAGCAACTTGAGCAAGTAAGAGTAAGTGATTGTAAATAAAGGATATTTAGAAGATCACAGTAAGGGTGTATGTGAGCATGTTATGTATATGTTTGAGCGAGTGATCAAGTAAGTGTCTAAAGATGATCACGTATGATCAAGTAAGAATGTATATGTATCAAGGGGTTATATACAAGATGATCATGCTCAAATGAGTATCGTACGCGGGCGCGCGCGTATACGCGTCGCGTGCGCGCAGCCTGCGCGAGCGGGTGCGCCTGCGGGGTCACTGTTCCGTCCGGAGCATAAGGATCGACGGATGCTCCGTGACATTCTGCCTCCCGTGACTCTCCCAGGTCTCTAGCTGCTGTATGAGGGGTAGTCGACCATCGAGTTCGACACGGACGACTACCATGTCTCCGACCATCGGCGGGAGCTTTACCGAGTAACGTCCATTCGAGTGGTCTAAGACGTCTCCAGTTCGGAGGGGGATGTCATGGAGTATCTCTGGTCCGTACATACGCAGCCTGCCGATCTGCGGCGGCAGCACCAGGGGCTTGCGTATGACCATGAGCGACGCGGCCCTGACGACGGCCGGCGCGGCGAGCGCTCCCAGCAGCAGTCCACGCCTACTGAGCATTGTGGTACTCCCGGCGTATCCGGTACACGAGTCCTTCTAGAGCCCGTACTTCGAACGAGTACATTGTCTGCCGCTTCAGGTGCTTCTCGAGGAGTATCCTCGCCCGATGCAGCAGCCAGATGGGCACCTCGTAGTCACTCGCTACTCGCCGCACCGCTGCATCGAGCCTCCGCTGGCGGTCGAGGAGCATCGAGGCCTTGCGCAGGCCGTCCGTAACCCAGTCCATCACTCCACCTCCGTGGTTTAAAACGGCCCCCGACAGGCAAGGTGCGGCACGGCCATGCCGACAGGGGACGGGTCATCCCCACGCATGCCGCACCGCTCTAGCGCCGGCCCGATGCCGATTACTTGCTGCATCATCGACCAGTCCCGCCGGCTGGGCGCATCAGCGCACCCAGCCAGCCCGACGATCAGCGCGCCGAGAACGAGCAGCCAGCAGACCGTCGCGGCGTTCACGACGGCACCTTCGCGCGCCAGTCGCTCAGCTTAGCGAAGTGGTAGCGGAAGCGCAGGCTGCTGTTGGCCATCTGTGGTTTCGTTCGCCAGATGATCGTGTCGAAACCCTCTTCCTTGACCTCTTGGATCATCTCGTTGAGGTCGGCCATGGCCCGGCTCGAAAACTCATCGAAGGGCAAGGACTGCTGGTCCCACTGATGAGCCAGGTAGGTGGTACCGAGTTCCGACATGACTCTCGCCTGGCCCTGGAACGAATGAAAGCCGGCCTGGATGAACCGCTTCTCGATCCACTCACAGAGGTCTGCCGGCTCCTTGACCTCCAGCTGCGAGCTAGTAGCCGCCACCTCAGTAGGAACAACGGAAGGAAGACTCTGCAGCATGCTGACCAGCGCTTCGCGGCCGCCCTGCGTCAGCTGCACGATGTCGACCATCTCGGTGAAACGCAAGATCGCGCCACCCTTGCCGTCGGCTTCGACATTGATCATGATGTTGTTCATTTCTTCGGCAACTCCCAATACCAGCCGTCCTTGCTCCGGGACGGGACGACCTTAAGTTCCTCTTTCGCACGCCGGAGCGTCATGCGTGAGATGGATGACTTCTCTGCGTTGAGCTCGACCTCCGAGGCCTTCTTCGGCCCATCGGCCAGCTCGTTGCGGAGCCAGTCGCGTACCCAGCCGAGCTTCTGCCCCCCTCCTGTGCTTTCGGCGTTCATCACGGCCGAGGCTGACACATCAGGGCGGCGTTCACCCCACTGGAGTCCACCATCCTCCGTCGTAAAGTTTATCGGAGAACCGAGTGGACCTAAATTGTTTTTGATCTGCATGAAGACTTTGAGGTTCTCGTCGTCCGGGTCCGTACCCGCTACGAGCACCGAGCGGGCGGCTGCCGTGATGTCGATCGAGCCCTGGCCGCGGAACAGCGCCGAGCCGTCGCGATTGCCCTTCGTCAGATGTCGCACGCACACGGCGGCGAAGCGGTGGCGCACGGCTACGTCCTGCACACGCGACAGCACCTCTCGCGTCTCGTTCGCGCGGAACATGTCCACGTTGCCGCCCATGTAGGCGAAGAACGGGTCGAAGAACACGATGCCGGGCCGGTGCTCCTCGCACAGGGCTTCGAACTTGCCGATGCCGTCCTCATCGAGCCGGAACGGCTGGTTCGTAGCGAAGATCCAGCGATGATCGCCGCCCAGCTTGTTCAAGCGGTTCTTCATGGTGTCCGAGACGTTGTCCTCGACCGAGCAGATGAGCGATCGGACACGCGAGGTGTATTTGCTCTCCGGCAGCGCCTTGCCGAGAGAGAAGTGCGACGCCAGGGTGTAGATGAGCCAGCTCTTGCCGATGTTCGGGTTGCCCTCGAGAATGGTGATCTTGCCAATCGGTATGTACGGATACCACAGCCACTCGATGGGCTCGGCCTTCACGTGGTCCATGCGCTCGACCTTGATGTCCGGGTGCGCTTCCACGTGCTCGCCGTTGACCTTCACGCCGCTCGGCTTCTTGCCGTCGTCGCGCGCCAGCCTCGTGCCGACGACCTTCGTGACATCGCGCCGCAGCGCCTTCTCCTCGTCGCGCCGTCCTCTGAACTTGTTCCATACCGTCTGCCGCACGATGTCGAGCACTTCCTGCGGCGACAGGCCGGCCTCGGCGAGCTTGTTCTGCAGCAGCCAGAGCACCTCGCTGCGCTTGCCCTTCGTGGCGACCTTCGCTTCCACCAGCTTGCGCACCGACGGGTGCAGACGAGAGCGAACACGCCTATAGGTCTCGCCGCCGCCCTGCTCCTCGTAGCCGGTCTCGTTCTCCTCGAGGTCATCGCCGCCCTTGCCCCAGAGCTTGCGTAGCTCGGAGAGCCTCAGCCTCTCGGTGGGCATGTACCAGAGCATCTTGCCCCTGGGCGCCTTCGGGTACTTGTGGTTGATAGTTTCTGGCAGCCTCAGGACTTGCGTAAGATCCCAGCCGGACGGGTCTGCGCCAAGCTTGTAGGTCAGCCACCTGTTGAGCTCCTCCGCTTCCTGTGGTTTCATCACCTCGTCGGTCAGCCAGAGCGCCGCGTACCTGTTCGGCGAGGTCTCCCAGGCCCAGGTGGGCTTGAGGTGCTCGGGTATCGAGCGAGGGTTGACCTCGTCGAGATCGGCCCACAGGAGCTGAGAGCCGGCGATGCTCGGCTTCAGCCGCTTCGGCCTTTTCAGCGGAGTCGGGCAGAAGTAGAGGTTGTACTGGTCCTCGGGGAACTCGCGCAGAACGTCGCGTATCCCCTCCGGCGATGTGATGAAGCGTTCTCGCCAGCCGTTGCCGCTAGCACGCTTGGCAGTGATGCAGAAATATTCCCCTCCCGCTTTGCTTTGCGCGGAGAAGAGTTTACGAAGGAACTCAAGCATCTGTACTTGTCCCCTGAGAATTGACGACTTTACTTCGCGAGGACGTTATTCTTAAATAGCGGCGATGGAGTTTGAAACTAAGGAGTTCACTCATGGCGAAAAAGGATGACGACCGCGAGACCTTCGGCGCGGCTCGCCTCGACGGTGGCGACATCTTCTTGAACATCGGCAGCGCCGAGATCACGCTCACCGAGGAGCAGTGGCTGACGCTCGTCGCTGCGGCAAGCGCCGGCGGGAACACCGAGGGCCGGTACTCCGCGCTTCTGAGCTTCCACCGCTCGATCGCTCCGGACCTCAGCATCATGGAGCGCACACCTGTGGGTCTGGTAGAACTCGGGTAGCGCGGCCGTGGGGGAGCAGTCACGTGCTCCACCCTGGGGCCTTTCTGACCTCATGGCTGACGCCGTCTGCATACCCATCGGGTCGTGGCAGCGTGGGGTTCTTCACAGCATCATCTACAGGGAGACAGCGCATGATCATCCTCGAGGGGATGGACGCCTCTGGCAAGAGCACGCTCGGCGACGAGCTTCTGAGGTATCTAAACGACAACGGGGGCAATGGATACTCGATGATCCATTCGGGTGGACCGGAGAAGTACCCGGGCGAGATCATCGAGCGCATTCGCACTCTGCCGCGATCGGGCAAGTTCATTCTCGACCGGCATCCGCTCATCAGCCAGCACGTCTATGCCCGTACCGACCGGGACCCGCCGCCCACTACCTTTACCGCTGGGCAGGTGGCCGACTGGGTGCATGGCTTGCCGGCACTTCCCACCATTGTCTGGTGCTGCGGGAGAGCGCCGCACGTCATGAAGCCGGGTGAGAGCGAGGACCACGCCCAGTTCCTCGAGGACAAGTGGCAGGCGCTGAACCTGAAATACGCCGAGCTCTTCGGATGGTTCAACCACGCCAGCATCCCCTTCATCGCATACGACTTCGCCGTGCCGCATCGCGACCGTGTCGTCAAGGCGATCCTCGACCAGGAACTCAGCTGATGCATCGCCGAGTCGTCATACGCGAGGTGTTCGACCTCCGCTCGCTGAGCGGCGGCACACACCACCACGTCATTGGCATCCCAGTAGACGCACAGGTGGTCGACTGGGTTGTCGTCGATGGCTTCGTCAAGCTCGTCACCGTCGAGTCGAAGGGGCCCGTGGGACAGATGTCGCTGAACATCTGGGCTTGCTCTTCGCTCGAAGAAGTCGGCGGCGGAGTCACACCGTGCAAAGCCGTGGTGGCCGAGGACGGAAACATCTATGCAATCTTTGCGAGGAACCAATGAACGTCGATGACGTAGCAGTCACTGCCGAATATCCCGCCGACAAGCTGGCCGACATCGTGCGCCGGCAGACGGAGCTGATGCAGAAGTACCATCACATCGAGAAGGCCAACGGCCTGTTGCAGACGGATGTCGTGCCCGTCGACATCCACGACCGCTTCGGCCAGGCGAGGCTGAAGGACTTCGCGTGGCGCGTGACCGAGGAGATCGCCGAGGCCACCGAGGCCATGATCATCCATGCCGACATCCCGCAGCACGCGCTCGAGGAGCTCGGCGACGCGCTGCACTTCATGATCGAGCTCGACATCCTCAGCGGCATCGACTTCGACCAGCACATCGTCGGTGCTTGCAACTTCGACCATGAGTGCGGCTTAGAGCGGCTCTACCATTCACTGCCCCGACTGGACGAGCCCCTTCAGCTCGGGTCGATGCCCAACAGCGTCGGTGTCTCTATCGTACGCGATCACGCCTATAGCGTCGTCGAGTCACTCGGCAAGGCGATGAACTGCCTCAAGCAGAAGCCATGGAAGCAGACGCACTTGCTGACCGACCGCGGCAAGTATCTGAGCCATCTCATCGCAGCGAACCACAACCTGTTCATCCTGTGCTTCACTCTCATGGACGCCAAGGGCGTCTACGACGTATACTGCCGGAAGGGAGCTGTGAACCAGTTTCGCATCCGGAGCAAGTATTGACCGTCGAAGAGCTGATACGAGAGCTGAAAGAACTCGACCCAGCGGCCGTGGTGCTCATCGAGGGGGATGTCTCCGACGATGAAGTCACTACGGTCGAGGTCGTATCTGCACACGGGACACGGACTGTCATCTTATGCTCGGACTGAAGGAGCGGTGGCTCGAGCTCTGTCTCGACCTCTCGCTAGAACCCGCTCGCCTCGTCGTCGGCACCCGCAAGATCTTGCGCAACCAAACCTGGGTCATCTCCGGCGACGAGTGGCGCAAGGGCGAGTTCAGCCCCGAGGAAGTAGTCGGCTACAACAACTGGCAGGTCAAGCGCAAGCAGCTGCACCGCTACTACGTCAACCCGGCCGAGCTCGAGCGAGCAATCGCCAAGTTCAAGTTCATCAGCCAGGAGAAGGAAAAGTTCGACAGTGTGAACATAACGCTGAAGAACGAGCACAAGAGCGGGTGGACGTCGCAAGACCACTGCATGGCCTCGATGATCGTCTCGTACTGGCCGAAGTCACGCCTCGGGCCGGCCAACACGGAGATCGACGTCTACTACCGGACTACGGAGATCGCTAAGAAGTTCGTCGCCGACATCGCGCTCTTCCGCGAGGACATCTTCCCGCACTTCGAGCCCATCTCGAAGATACGCTTCGTCTTCAGCACGCTGAACATGTCCGTCGCCTTCACTCCGGCGATCTTCCTGTCGGCGGCCGACCCGGTAGCGTTCCTCGAGGAGCTGAGGAAGTCGGACGAACGACACTGGCGTCGCATCTGCACCTACCTAGTGCGGTACCTGTGCGACGACGACTCGTCGATGAAGTTCAAGCAGCATGACCGCATAAAGAAGCGGTTGGCTCGGTCGCTCGAAGACGTCAAGCGAGACGACATCGTCGCTTATTTGCGAGAGAACGCTTCGTTCCTCAGCGACAAATTCTCTGGTCTGCTGGCGGAGAACAAGAAAGTTTAGACTCCGCCCCCGCACGAGTATAATTCCCGCTACCTACCAAACCCATGGAGCCACCGAATGAGAGTCTTCCGGAACTTTCCCGAGGCGATGGCCGAAATCCGCCGCGACCTCGCCGAGATGGGCGTCAACGTGCGAACGGCCAGCGTCCAGGACAAGCAGCTCGCCGACACCGACCAGTACGACACGGTCGAGCTGATGAACTACGTCTACACCGTCACCGACGCTCGCTTCTCCGACCTCAAGCCGGTACAGCCGTGGGCCGACGCGGAGTGGAAGGAGCGCAAGTCGGGAGCACAGGGTGTGCCGATGAACCCCGGCAACGCCTGGCAGCTCCGCAGCGAGGAGGAGGGTGACAACATCACCTGGGAGGACTATCTCGAGATCGACGGCAAGCCGCGCTCGACCCACGCCGACGCCGTGGCCCATCGCGGCGAGGTCATGAAGCTGTTCACCGACGAGCGGCAGCGCCATCGCATCGGCTTTTCCTACGCCTACCCGAACCGGCTGGCGCGGATGACGCAGGTCGAGCAGGTCATCTCGGCGCTGAGGAAGGACCCGATGAGCCGGCAGGCCTACGTGGCGATGTGGACGCCGGAGGACTCGCTCAACCTCGGCTATCGCCGAGTGCCCTGCTCCCTCGGCTGGCACTTCCTGCACCGAAACGGAGCCCTGCACATGACCTACTTCATGCGCAGCTGCGAGTTCTCGACCCACTTCCAGAACGACATCTACCTCGCCATGCGGCTGCAGGAGCACATCGCCAAGGGCGCTGGCATGGAGCGAGGCCACTTCGCCCACTTCATGAGTTCCTTCCACTGCTATAAGAGGAACCTCAAGGGAGCCTTCTGATGGGGCTCACAGCTAAGATCGCTATCACGTATGCGTTTGTGGCGGGGGTAATTGCCCTCCTCTGCCACAGCTACCTGGTCAGCGCGGCGAATAACCCCCAAGTGGCGCTGCGGAGGATGCGCGGCGAGTGGACCAACTCGGAGAACGTCACGCTGGCAGCCTTCTTGCTGCTGGGTGGTAGCGCCGGCCTGGCTGCCATCGTGGCGGTCATGCTGGCGATCTGGGCATGAGTCGCATCAGTCGACACGTCTTCGCCATGGAGTCGGCGGAGGTAGCAGCCAAGAGGGCGACGTGCTACCGACTGGCCGTTGGGGCAGTCATCACGCTCGACGGCCGCATCATAGCCACGGGCTACAACGGCCCGCCCTCCGGAGAACCGCACTGCCAGGGTAACACCTGCGCCAGGACGGAGTCCGGAGGGTGCGGCCGGGCTATTCACGCCGAAGCGAATGCGATGAAGTTCGTAGCGGAGTACATTCCGCATCTTCGCGTCTCCGAGGCGATACTCTACGCGACGACCTGCCCGTGCCCGTCTTGCATTGAGAAGATCAGTGCTTTCGGGATACGCCGGGTCATATATCGTCACGACTACCGCTCGATGGCGCTGTCACTCTTCCGTGAGCACAGTATCAAAGTGCTCAAGCTGACGGCGTCTGGCTACCTCGTTGATCCGTACACCGGCGACATGGTGCATGAGTAACGTCCTTCAGCGCTACCGCAATCCAGACTGCCGGGAATGCAAGCTGCACTCGACGGCCGACTACGTCTGCCTGCTCGGCAACGGACGAGTGCCGAATGCCGTCATGGCCATCGGAGAAGCGCCGGGCGCTCGTGAAGACGACAGTGGCAAGCCGTTTGTCGGGCAGTCGGGCCAGAAGCTCGAGAAGCTAGCTGAGGCGGCTGGGTGGGATATCCGCAATGAGTGGTTCATCACCAACGCCGTGCACTGCCGCCCGCCCGACAATCGCAAGCCGAGCAAAGGCGAGATAAAGGCCTGTGGTCAATGGCTCAGGCTCGAGGTCGACTTCGTCAAGCCGAAGTGGGCTATCCTCCTCGGTGCGACTGCCGTAGCGGCTACGCTCGGCAAGGGGTATAAGCTCAGCGACATCCGCGGGCAGGTAGTCGAGCACGAGGGCATAAAATACTTTTCGACCTTTCACCCGTCCTTCGTTCTGCGTGACCCTCGCAAAGAGCCCGTCATGCTAGCCGACCTCCGCAAGTTCCGCGGCCTCGTAGACGGACTGACCGACGAGGGAAAGCTGCCGGGCTTCAAGCCAGTCTACGTCACCGACCAGCGTGCGTTCGATCGCATGAAGGAAGCCCTGCGCTCTGAGCGATGGACGGCTAGCGACTTAGAGACCACAGGGCTAGACCAGTTCCCGAGGCCGGACGCCGACAAGCCCTTCGGTGTCGTTACCCTCGGCCTGACGGCCCACGGGTCGCAGTACATCGTTCCGCTCTACCACCCCGAGGTCAACGGCCAGCGGTTCAAGCCGGCGCACGACATCGTGCACGAGCTCGATCCGATCGTACGCGACCTCTGCCTTGTAGGCCATAACTGGAAATTCGACTCCCTCTGGCTTCGCCGTGTGTATGGCGTGCGGTGGTATGCCGACTTCGACACGATGATCGCCGCGCATATCCTCGACGAGAACCGCTCCGTCAGTCTCAAGTCGCTGGCGATGGAAAACTTCGACGCGATGGACTACTCGCTCGACTTCAAAAAGCGGTCTCCCTACATGTATCCGCTCAAGCAGGTGATGAAGTATCACGCACTGGACATCTACTACACCGGCGAGCACTACAAGCTCTTCTCCGAGCAGCTGGCGGGCGACAGCGGCCTCCGCAAGGTGTTCAAGTACATCTCGATGCCCCTGCAGCGCATGCTCATCGACGCGGAGTGGAAGGGCGTCTGGGTCGACAAGCTGAAGGCCAGCCGGACGCTACGCGACCTCGAGCGTGTCGTCAAGGAGTGCGACACCGAGCTCGAGAGGGCATTCCCGGGTACCAATTGGAACTCGCCGCAGCAGGTTGCGGACATCCTCTTCGAGAAGCTCAAGTACACGCCGGTCGAGATGACCGAGGGCGGGGCTGCCTCCGTGTCCGAGTCGGTGCTCCTGCGGCTGGCGAAGCAGAAAAAGCCGAAGGGGCTCAACTTCGACCTCATCGGTACTATCCTCAAGCGGAGGGAGCACAGCAAGAACGCTAACGACTTCGTCGGCAAGTGGATCGAGATGGCCGACGAGAAGGACCGCATCCACCCGAACTTCAAGATCACCGGCACCGTGACGGGTCGCTTGTCCTGCGACAACCCGAACCTGCAGCAGACGCCTCGCAATCCGATCATACGCCAGATACTCGGTGCTCCGCCGGGCCGTGTGTTCATCTCGGCCGACCTCTCGCAGATCGAACTGCGCATCGTCGCGCACATCGCCAACGTGATGCAGATGAAGCTAGCCTTCGCCTCGGGCACCGACGTTCACTGGCGCACGCTGCTGAAAAGCATCTCGCGAGACCTCTCGCAGTACGACGAGCCCATCAACCGCACGATCACAGGTGTACTCGAAGGGCTGGGCCTGCCGCCGAACGAGCACGGCGAGGAGGCCTTCCTGGACGTCTGGGAGTCGACCAAGCGCAGCCCGGGCATCGTCAAGAAGCGGAAGGAAGGCGGCTTCGAGCTCGCTGTCGAGCCGACTAAGGAATACGCTCGAGTGAAGCGAGACAAGCCGCGTTCGAATGCCGGCTACAGCTCTCCTGTGGATATGCTGGCAGCGATCGGCCCGTCTATCGCTTGCGACATCGTGGCGGACTGGAAGGAGCTACGCAAGAAGGCTAAGGCCGTCGGCTTCGGGTACGTCTACGGGATGTGGTGGAAGAATTTCGTGGTCTATGCTCGGGACAACTACGGCATCGACGTGACCGACGAGGAGGCGCAGACCAACCGCGAGGACTTCTTCGAGCTCTACCCCGAGCTCACGGAGTACCACAAGAGGCAGCGCAACTTCGCTCGCAACAATGGGTACGTCCGCTCGCTGACGGGGCGCAAGCGACGCCTTCCAGCCGCGCAGTACGATATACACTCGCCCGATAAGTTTATCCAAGCCAAGCGGAAGGACGCTGAGCGGCAGGCCATCAACTCGCCCATCCAGGGCTTCGCTAGCGAGCTCAACGTGATGATCGCCCTCGAGGTGACACGGCACTTCGCTAAGACCAAGTCCAAGGTATACGCCGGCGAGTCCATCGTGCAGGTCATCGGGCTCGTCCACGACGAGACCCTCTTCGAGTGCGACGCCGACGCTGCCGAGGACGTCTGCCGCTTCATTCGCAAGACGGCTGAGTGGCCTCCGATACTGAGCAAGTTCATCTCCAAGCTGTCCGTTCCGCTCGAGGGGAGCATAAGCATCGGTCAGTGGGGCATCGGGAAGGAATGGAAGTGAGAACACGGCCATTTAGGCTTTGGCCGACTCGAGATAGACTGCTAAGTGGAGGTGACCAATGATCGTGATCTACCATGACAACTGCATCGACGGCTTCACTGCCGCTTGGGCGGCCTGGAGGCGGTTCCCAGATGCGAGGTTCATCCCAGCATCGTACGGACAGGAGCCGCCCTACGAACGGTGCGGGGAGGAGCACGTGTTCATCGTCGACTTCTCCTACCCCGCCGAGATGCTGCTGAACCTCTCTCAGGTCGCACGCAGCGTCGTCGTCATCGACCACCACAAGTCCGCACAGGAGCAACTGACCTCCCTGCCGCAGCTCGACGCGAAGGCCGCCTACACCGACATCGAACGACGTGGGCTCTTCGTTCAATTCGACATGGCCCGCTCGGGCGCTGGCATGGCCTGGGACTTCTTCCATCCAGGGGTCGACCGACCGGGCCTCGTAAACTATGTCGAGGACCGAGACCTCTGGAAGTTCGAGCTCGAGGGGACTCGAGAGGTGCACGAGTACGCTACGAGTCTCCAACGCACCTTCCAGCAGTGGGACGCTCTGGCCCATGACGTAGACTGGAACGGTGACTTAGTCACCCTCGCCGGGTCGGCTTTGCTTCGGAAGTTCAACCGGCAGGTCGAGGAGATCATTGAGTCCTGGGCCAAAAAGCCCCACACGACTCACCTCGATGGTCACGAGGTGCCGTGCATCAACGAGAGCTACTGCTTCGCCTCGGAACTCGGCAATCGCCTGTCGGTCGGCCACCCCTTCGCTGTCGTCTTTCGCGTCAGCGCCGAGGGCACCCACTACTCCCTCAGGTCGCAGAAGAACGGTGGCGCTGACGTGGCGGCGATCGCTCAGAAGTACGGCGGCGGTGGCCACAAGAACGCAGCCGGCTTTTTCATCAAGACGGGGGAGGCCCTGCCATGACGGAGTTCCGCACGTCCCACAGCAAGATCAAGTCCTGGCGCACCTGCCGCAACCAGGCTCACTACCGCTATATCGAGAAGCTCGAGCCCGTCAAGAAGGCGAAGCCGCTCGTCATCGGCAGCATCGGTCACGAGATGCTCGAGGAGCGCATCGAGGGCGGCAACCCTGAGAACGTGCTGGCTCAGGCGCAGAAGGTCTACGACCAGCTGTTCCGCGAGGAGCAGGAGACCTACGGTGACATCATCGGGGACCTCCGCTCGATGATCAGCGGCTACGTCAAGCGCTACGCCAATGACGGGCTCAAGTATCTCAAGATCAAGGGCAAGCGCGCCGAGCACGAAGCCGAGATCGACCTCGGCAACGGCATCGTCCTCGTCGTCAAGCTCGATGCGATCGCTGAGACCGCAGACGGGCGAGTCTGGGCCATGGAGCACAAGTTCAAGAAGTCCATCCCCGACGAAGACGAGCGGTTCTTCGACATCCAGACGGCCATCTACACCGAGTTCCCAGCGGCGTTCGGCGTGGCGAAGTTCACCGGCACCCTGTGGGACTACATTCGCACGAAGCCGCCGACGGTGCCCGAGCTGCTCAAGAAGGGCGGCCTGAGCCGAGCGAAGAGCATCGACACGACCCCGGAGGTCTACCTGGCGGCGATCAAGGCGAACAACCTCGACCCAGCCGACTACCAGGATGTCCTCAATGAGCTGAGGGGCAAGGAGAACGACTTCCACAGGCGGGTGCCGATGCCGCGCAATCGCACGCTGGGCAAGTCGCTGGTCGAGGACATCAAGCAGTCCAGTCTCATCATGCAGAGGGACCTGGGCAAGGATCGCAGCCGCACCATCGACAAGCACTGCAAGTGGTGCAGCTACCGCACCCTCTGTCGCGCCGAGCTCTTAGGGCTCGATGCCGACTTCGTTCGCAAGCACGATTACCGAGTGAAGGAGAAGCGCGTTGAAGAAAAAACTAGGAGCGACCAAGCCGGCAAGCGAGCCAAAGTCGCTTGAAGGTGATATAGCGTCTCGCATCGTGGACGTCGAGGATCTCGAGGATCATGTCAAGATGGTTCTCTATGGGCGCTCAGGCACAGGTAAGACCACGTTCGCCGGCAGCTTTCCCATGCCGGGTCTTCTGATCGACTGCAACGATCGGGGCACTGGCAGCGTCCGCGGCGTCAAGGGACTGAAGGTACTGCCGGCAAGAACGCTGGCAGACGTCAAGCAGGCATATTGGCTGCTCGAGTCGGGCAAGCACAACTTCAAGACGGTCATCCTCGACACGGTCTCGATGCTGCAGGACTTCGCTATACGCGAGGTGCTCGCCGACAACCGTCGAGAGGTCGAGGACGGTGACCTCGGCGGCTGGGGCACGATGCGAAAGCAGGACTGGGGCGATGTGTCCAGCATCATGAAGGCGCAGCTGATGAACTTCCGCGAGCTGCCGATGAACGTTGTCTTCATTGCACAGGACCGTACCTCGCGAGAGGACGGCAGCGACGAAGACGGTGGCATCTCGCCCGAGGTCGGCCCTCGCGTCATGCCCAGCGTGGCCAGCACGATGAACGCCGCTGTCGACTGGATCGGCAACACGTTCGTCAAGGAGAAGGTGATCACTACCAAAGTGGGGGTGAAGAAGAAAGAGCGAAGGGAGATCCAATATTGCATGAGGATCGGTCCTCACTCGTCGTATATTACGAAAGTGAGGAAGCCGAAAGCGGTTGAGGTTCCGAGATACGTCGTGGACCCGACCTACGATAAACTGATCGAACTTGTAAAAGGAGAGTAGCAGTGGCACAAGCCAAGAAGCGCAAGAACGTCGTCTCGATCCCCGATCTCACAGACGTCGAGACCGGGTACACCCTGCTGCCCGAGGGCGACTACCACGTCAAGGTAGCTGAAGCCAAGCAGGAAGAGTCCTCGTCAGGGAACGACATGATCGTCTGGGACTTCGAGGTCGTCGAGGGCAAGCAAAAGGGCGGCAAGCTGCGCGACTACACCTCGCTCGGCGCCAACGCCCTGTGGAAGCTGAAGGGATACCTGCAGGCGATGAACTTCGAGCTGCCGGACAGCGCCTTCGACCTCGACCTGGACGATCTCAAGGGCGAGGAGGTCATGGCTCGAGTCGAGCACGAGGAGTACGACGGCAAGAACCGCGCCCGCATCGTCGATCTCTACGCCGTCGACGGCGAGGAGGGGGAAGCCGACGAGGAGGAAGAGGAGCCGAAAGCTGGCAAGAAGGCCAAGGAGCCCGAGGAGGAAGAGGAGGAGAAGCCCGCTCCCAAGGCGAAGGCTGGCAAGGCCGGCAAGAAGAAGGCCAAGACCTACTCCGAGGACGATGTCATGGAGCTTGACGAAGACGGCCTCGGCGAGCTGGTGTCGACCGAAGAGCTCGAGGTCGATCTGGACGAGCACGCAACGATCCGCAAGAAGCGGAACGCCGTGATCGAGGCGCTCGAGGCCGCCGGCAAGCTCGCTTCCGCCGAGTAGGCCATGAAGAAACCCGAGTCTCGGCTTCAACGTAAGATCCGAGACCGCCTCGAAGCCAAGTACGGCGGATGGTGGCGAAAGATCTGGGGAGGCCCGTTCCAGGTAGGCGGGCTCCCAGATCTTTTCGGCTGCGTCAGTGGCATCTTCTTCGCTCTAGAGGTTAAGATGCCCGGACGCAAGCCCTCGAAGTTGCAGGAGGCCGAGATTGAAGCTATCCAGGAAGCCGGGGGGTATTCAGGAGTTGTCACCAGCCCCGAAGAAGCTTGTGAGATCGTCGAAGCGGCTCTTGCCATGGCCGCCAACTCCGCTAAAGACAAAACTCTATCCATACCAGGAGGACGCCCTGGAATTCGTAAAGGGGCGAAGGGCATCCGCCCTGTTCATGGAGCAGGGGACCGGTAAGACTCTCGTCACCATCGCGTTCTTCCAGTACCTCCTCGAGCAGCACCAGCTCGACCGCTACCTGATCGTCTGCCCGTTGTCCGTCATGGACGTCTGGCACACCCAGCTGCTGCAGCACTGGGAGGACCCGCCGCCGATACGACCGATCCTGAAGTGGCGGCTCGAGCACCACTTGCCCTCCGGCCCGTCGATCACCATCATCAACTACGAACGTCTCATGCGGATGCGAGACGTGTTCTGGAAGCAGAAGTACGATGTCGTCGTGATCGACGAGAGCCACCGCATCAAGAACCACGCCTCGAAGCAGTCTAAGGCCGTCGCCAAGCTGAACAGTCCGATCAGGATGATCCTGACTGGCACGCCCATCGGCAACAGCCCGATTGACATGTTCGCTCAGTTCCGCTTCCTTGACCCACAGGCCTTCGGCAGCAGCATCTCGAACTTCCGCCAGAAGTACTGCTACGCGGGCGGCTTCATGGGAACCAAGTGGATGATGCGAGCGGCGAAGGTGAAGGACGCGCTACGCATCGTCAACCGCTACGCCTTCCGCGTCAGCAACAAGGTTCTCGGCCTGCCGCCTGAGCGGCCGCCGATCATTCGATACTTCGACCTAGGGCACGACGAGCGCAAGGCCTATGACGACCTCGTCAACGACATGATCCATACGTCGGACGACTTCGAGGTGACGACTCCGCTCGTCGTCTCGCAGCTGATGAAGTTGAGGCAGATCACAGGCGGGTTTGTCAAGGACGACGAGGGTGCTAACCGCCGCCTGGGCGACTCGAAGCTATCGGTGCTCAAGGACTACTTGCAGCACGACCTGCCGCCTGGCGAGGCGTTTGTCATCTTCTGCGTATTCCGCCAGGAGATCGACGAGGTAGTCAAGCTGCTTCGCTCGATGAAGTTCAAGCCCGGGCTTATCCACGGAGACATTCCTGTGGCGGAGCGTGCTCGCGTGACCCGAGCGCTTGGCAAGAGCCTCGACTGCGTGGTCTGCCAGGGAGCTGCAGGCGGCGTCGGCATCGACTTGACCTCGGCCTCGCTGGCTATCTTCTACTCGGTGGACTTCAGCTTTATCAATTACTATCAAGCTCGTGCTCGGATCTACCGACACGGGCAAACTCAGAGCGTAGCATATCTTCACCTGATCGCGAAAAAAACGATCGACGGAGATTGCTATTCGGCCTTATTAGATAAGGCGGACGTCGCGGGAAAGGCTCTCGCATACCTCAGGAAGGAGCACAAACGTCATGAGCGATAAGGAAAGCAAGCCCAAGTATGGCATTCAGGAACTCAGCGAGGCACTCGGTTCGAAGCCGAACCTGGTTCGCATTCGCCTGCGTCGTCTGAAGGTCAAGCGCACCGACGGCAAGACCTACGGCTGGAACACCCAGGCCGAGATGAACGAAGTCGTCAAGCTGCTCGAGTCGGCGACGCGCAAGATCTCGGCGCCTAAGCCGGCGATGCGCGAGGGGGGCCGCAAGGAAGAGGGCAAGAAGCCTGCGGCCAAGAAGGCCCTGAAGAAGGCTGCCTAACCGCGTTACGATCCCCCAACGCGGAGAGGCAATCGGAGAGGCCCTGGGAAGTACCCGGGGCCTTTTCTTATGGAGGAACTCATGGTAATGTCAATGGTAGAAAGTGATCCGTTTTTCCGGGGACTTAAGACTCTGGTAAATGAGCTCACGGTCCAGGTCGAGCGGCTGTCGACGCGAGTGGACGAATTGGAGCAAAGCACCCGGCGGCCGGACCAGAAGGACCTGCATGAGACCCTTGCGCTTGCGTTACAGATGCTCGAGCGCAATCACGAGACCGCACTCAAGGACCGAGAGCTGATGGTTAAAATGGCGGAGCTCGTCCGAGCGAAGCTCTAGCGGATTTCGCCGACGGCCTTGCGGATTTTCTCGATCAGACCGGGCTTGCCCGAGAGAGTCTGCCGCAGGCGCACGACGGACGGCGTCTGGGCGTATTGAGAATTCTCTAGCGGCTGTACCTGGCCCTCGTAGTTTTCTCCAGCGCCTAGCGCCGTCCTACCGGCCTCCGCGAGGCCAATTTGCGCCCGTCGAGCGCCCGCTGAGGTGGATACCGCCTTGGCCGCTTCATGTAGAGCCACAGGATCGAGAACCATATCCGTCAGGTTGGCAGCCTCGATGGCGTCCCTAGCCTTCAAGATGCGGCGAGCGAGGAAGGACTCGTGACTGAGCGGGCCCTGCCAGTTGCGGTAGCCCTGCACGAGCGTGTCGAGCATCGGCCAGACCGACAGCACTTGCTGACGCGGCGTAGCGTTCTTCGCCGCTCGGCTGGTCACCTCCGCCGCGCCGAGCAGGGTGCTGAGATCCTGCACGTACTGGTCGCCGAAGAACTGTTTCAGCTTGAGGAGATTGTTGCCATCGTCGCGATCCATGAACTTGCGCAGCTTGTCGAAGCTGACCACCTCGCGGCCGAGCAGCGGAGAGTAGTCCGTGATGGCGTCCTCGACTCGGCGCAAGACCACCTGCTGAACGCCGCGCCAGACCTCCGGCGAGCTCTGCAGCACCTTGGAAGCTGCCTCAATATTGCCCTGCGTCTTCCAGATGTGATCGACAATGCTCTCCGGGTCGATCGTACGAATGCCGTCGCCCGGCGAGCCCTTGCGGGCACGTCCCGTGAAGGTGTCGTTGAGCACTCGCAGGAACGTCTCCTGCCGGCCCTTGAGGTCGAGCAGATAGCGAGCGGCTCCGCCCACCTGGCCGAAGAGCTCTAGTTCCTGTGGGTCGAGATACTCCTTGAGCACAGAGCCGTAGTCGCGCATCCAGGCCTCGTGTGCCTTCGCGTCGACAACTCCGTTGGGAGCCACGTCGCTCAGATACCGGCGAGCGATAGACCCCTTGAACGCGTCTCGCTGGCCGATGTAGCGCGGGTCGCGCAGCACATCGCCGAAGATCTGAGCATCGGTCACGCCGTCTTTGTAGAACACTCGGTCGAAGACTTTCTCGTTCGGTATCTCGAAGAGCCCGTTCTTCTTGCGGATGATGTCGCCCACGACGGTGTCATTCAACGCCATCTTGCGCTGCCGGTATTCGGCTTCGGTGGCCAGCAGATCCTTGACCATCTCTGGCGAGCCGAACTTCTCGATCGACGCGTTGCGATCTGCGATGGCCGCTTGCGTGAGGTCGTTGATGAACTTACGATCGACTCCGCCCAGTAGGCCGTCGTCAGCGCGACGCCGCAGCTCGCGCAGGTTAGACACCAGTCGACTAATCTGCTCATACGGCTGAGCAACGAGCGTCTTGCCCTCAACTCCGGGGATCATCGTCTCGATGTCCTGCAGGATACTCTGTGCCAGGCGAGCGTCTTCAGCTCGCAGGTTGCCGATGTCCTTCGAGAAGAGCGACACAGCATCGTTCGCCATGGTCGAGAGACGCTCGGGTACGATCTCGATGCCCAGCTGGTCAGCTTGCTGGCGGATGTTGCCGTAGGCCTTGCCGGCCCAGTCGCGGAAGTCTTCCTGCTCGCGGTCGGCGATCTGGCGCAGCCTCGGCCCGAAGTAGACGGGCTCAGGAGTCGACTGTGCTTGCTGCTGCAGAGGCTTCAGCGTGGTATCAACAGCCTCTTGGGCCTGGTCGACACGCGATTGGACCGCGGCCTCCTTGCCGGCGGCTCTCTTCTCCATCTCGGAGGCGACCGCCAGCCCTGCTTCGCGCTCAGTAGGACCAGGAGTACCGGGAGCGCGAATGGGCCGTCCCATCTCGTCGACAAAAGCGTCATAAGCATCGGCTTGTTCCGCCTTTCTCGCCTGAATGGCTCCCTGTCGGCGCAAGGACGCGGCCTCGGCTCCCTGCTGCTGGAAATTCAAGAGGGTCGGGTCGTTGAGTATCTCGCCTGCAGTCGGGCGCAAGCGAGACTGGCTGCCAGCAGTCTCAAGACGGCTGTTCACCTCGTCGATGTACGGAGAGCGAAGCTCTGGCAGCTGCAGCCCGGCGTCTACGTAGTGGCCCGGCAGCGTGTTGCCGCGGAAGAGGTTGTAAGCCCCCTTGACACCGGCAGAACCAACGCGAATGCCGGCATCCGCCAGCATCGACATCAGAGCTTCCTCAGCAGCGGTCTTGGTTGCCATCCACGGGGGTTCTTCCACCTGCGGGTCCATCGCGGCCGCACCGCCCGCTCGAGCGGCACCGCCAGCGCCGGAGGCCAGGGCGGCGGCACCGGTCTCGCGAACGTTTTTTAGGAAGCCGCGCATGCCGCCAGCAGTACGCGAGGCCGGCCCCGCCATGACATTGCGAATGCCGGGGATCGTCAGAGCACCGATAGCGGCCGTAGGAGCGATCAGGTCACCAGCAACATCGGCGAAGTCGCCCCAGTCGAGGCCTGGCGTATCGACCAGCTGCCACCCGGTCTTCGGGTCCTGGTAGGCCAGTCGCTGCAGCTCGGGCACCCAACGCAGTCGTACGTCCGGGCCGAACTGCTCCTGCAGGTTCGTGAGCATCGACTCGACCTGCTGCTTCTTCTCAGGCCACAGGCCCGACTTGAAACGAGCCCCGAATGGCGCTGGGCCGGGCCCGATGCCGAGCTGCTTGGCGGTCTCCGTTTCCTCGCTGCCGGTCAGCATCTCGACGCCGCGGTTGATCAACTGGCGACGAGGGGAGACGGTCGGGTCCGGAGTTGGCTCCTCCGGGGCTGGCTCTTCCATCTCGCCGAGGATCGACTTCAGGTGTGCTCGCTGAGCAGGAGTGAGATCACTCATCGGCGCCGACCCACCCACGGATGTCGGAGGGCTTGACGTCACCGCGCTTGACCGCAGAGCGAAGGAAGCGTGCAGCTTCCTCCGGGTCCTTGTCGTAGAGCTTCACATACTCGGCGCGAACGGCCGGAAGACTCATAGGCTTGCCGGAGTCGGCAGCGCTGCGCCGCTTGTCTCGGTCAGCCTTCATCGCCTGGTACTCTTTGTCGCGCCGGTCGAACACCGTCCTGTGGTAGCGAGACGTGCTCTGGAAGTCGGGGTCGTCCTTCATGATGTCAAGCAGCTCACGAGTGCTGTTGACAGAGCCCTCGAATTGCTTTCGCATCATATCGACTAACTGGCGGTTCGCGCCCGGGGACTTGCCGAGCTCGGGGAAGGTCGAGCGTAGCGACTGCATGTCGCGATCAGTCGGCTTAGCGCCCATCTTCGTCAGGTTTTCGATCACCAGCGACTCAGCGAGAGCGTTGAAGACCTGCGGGTTGTCGACGTCATTGAGGTTCACGCCGATCTTTTTGGCGTGCGCTTGCAGGTCGACACCGACGTTTTCGGCCAGAGCCTGCAGCGTGTTGACCGGCTTGGCGAGAGGGCCCGTCTGGATGTTGTCCATCCGGTCCTCGAGGGCGTTGAGCTGGCGCAGGCTGTTGAAGGCGCTGGTGCCCTCCTGCACTCGAGCGAGCAAATCTTCGCCAGCGCCCTTGCCGTAGGCGCCCGATGCGGCCTTCTCGCCCACATTGGTGATGGTGACGTTCGACCCCGGAGCGGTCTGCAAAACCAACAGGCGCTTGCGAACATCGGCGCGTTCTTCGTCGCTGAGGCTGGGGTCGCGAAGCCTGCCCAGGAGGAAGGAGAACTCACCCTTGTCTTTCGGGCCGGTCGCCCCTGGGATAGTGACGGTCTCGCCGGTCTCCTTGTTGAACCGGACCGCATCACCGTTCTCGGAGATCTTCACGTCCCACTTGTTCTTGAGGTCCTTCTGCGCCTGGGTCAGCTGGATGGCCAGCTGTTGCCGCTTGAGGGCTTCCTCTCGCCGGGCCTGGTCGCGCTGTGCCTGCACCTTCATGGTGTCAGTCGTAGCGGCTCGGCCACCAGCGCCGAGCGCGCCGATCGCCGTAGCCCCGGGCTTGCCAGCGGCCTCAGCCATGCCTAACGACGCCTGCAGCAGCCACATCCACTTGTCGCGTGACGGGTCGCTGTAGCGGTCAAACAGCGGAGCGTCAGGCGCAGGATCTTCGTTGATCGGGGGCAGAAAGGCGTCGAGCGCCCCTGTCGCCTGCGGCAAGAACTCGGCTCGCGTGTTGAATGCGCTCGTGGGAGAAGGGACCACAGGAGCGGGCCCAGCAACCTGTCGAGCCGGCGGCGAGAGTATCCCAGAGAGCGCCGGACTGTAGTCGCTGTAAAGTTCAGGCTGCCACATGGCAGTCTCCTACTTGAAGAGTTTGTACCCGGCGTAGAGCGAGCCGAGAGCGCCGATACCCTGACCGAGGATGCTAGGGTTCTGCAAGATCTGATCAGAGACCGAGTTGCTCGTCGAGGTCTGGCTGTAGGGAACTCCCTTGAGCGCACCCAGGGCGAAATTCAGCTGCTGGTATGGCCACTGCTGCTGGCGCAGGTAGTCGCTGTAGGCCAGCCCCAGGTTGGCGTCTCCCCGGCTCTGCTGCGACTGGCCGATCGCCTCGAGGGCGGCTGCATCGGACCCGGTAAGACCCGAGAGCGCACCCGCTCCGGTCATCAGCTGCTGGCCACCCGAGAGCATTCGGCGCTGGTCGTTCTCGAAGGCGGCACGGCCCGACTCGTATCCGGCAGAGCGCAGCTGTCCGCCGGTCTTAGCGATCTGGTCGATGCGGTTGCGGTTGTTCTCCGACTCGAGCACCGCATGACGGCCGCCGCCCCAGGCATCGCCGCGAGCGGCCATGTCGTCGATGCCGACGAGGGCTCCGTCGTACTGACGGTTGATGTCACCGATGGTGCTGTTGATCACCTCGTCGGTGTAGGGGTTCATGTACTGAGTAGCGACACCAGGGTCCGTCCAGCTGCCTGAGCCGGAACGAATGAGGTCGCTGCCCTCGCCGAACATCGGCTCCCAGATGCCCTGAGCGTTCCGCACCGCGTCGAACGAGGCCAGCTGGTCGTTATTGAACGGAGCCAAACGAGCCGCCGGGAAGGGCTGGTATGGCTGCATCGCCAGCGACTTCGACTGCTCGAAGAGGTCCTGCCCTCCCTGCGATACCCACTCAGGAATGCTCGTGTTGGTCAGCGTCGAAGTATACGCCGGCTTTGTCGTTGTCGAAGGAGTACAGAGCGAGCCCATGGCGTTACTCCGGAGCCTTGTAGAATACAGACCCCATTTTAACGAGACCCTTCCGCTCGAAGAACTTATCCTTCCGGTCCATGTCGTCGCCGACGATGTGCGCGAGCTGGACGGGAACCTTCAGCTCGTTGGCCTTGTCGATGAATGCGGAGATCAACTCGTCTGCCGCAGTCGACTTCCTGTGGTCGGGCAGGACGAAGAACCACATGTCGCCGAGAACTGGCTGGTCGCTGTACCAGAGACTTCTACCGATATAGCCACCGATACTCCCGACGATAAGAGAGTCTTCGTCCTCGACCACGAGACATAGCCCGTTCGATAGGACCCCCGCGATCGCCTGGGCCGCTTTGCCCTGATGCACCGGAAAGGATGCGGCGCTGGGCATCGCCCGGTGCATCTTCAGCAAGAGCAAAAGGATGCTCGTAGCGTCGAAGATCGTCGCTGAGCGAAGCTTCATTGTCCGAGCGCCCCAAGTGCCCCTCCGGTCTCGCCGGTTGACGCAGATGCCTCAGCCACCTGGGCGATGATGTCGCCGAGCTCCGGCAACACCTTCGAAAGTACCGAAGCGACCTGGGGACTGATCGCCTGATCAAGGATCTGCTTCTCCTCGCGAGAGAGCGCCGCCAGTCGTTGAACCAGCATGCCGCGGAACTGGTCGTTGGACGGGCTCGACGGGTGCGGAGCCTCATCCTCACCTTCTTCACGCTCGAAGGGAAGCTCGGGCTCGTCGATCTGCGTCTCGTCCATCGACATCGGGGATAGTGCGCCAGCCATCGGTGATCTCCTTGAACTTGCCCAGGGTGTAGCAGAACGGCTCGAACACGAGTCGGATCATCTTGCCGGCGTAGTCCGGCTTGGCATAGTAGCCGAGCTGGTAGCCGAGCTCGCGGGAACGACGGCGAGCGATGAACTTCCAGAAGCGCACCCAGCGGCCCTGGCGAATAGCGCCGGCAGCGCGATAGGCCCACAGGTGATACCCGCGGACATGGGTGCGAGAGAGGCGGTCACGAGTGAACTGGAGGTCGATCTGCACCTCGCGACGCGTCAGATGTCCTTCCTTCCAGAGGGTCGAGCAGATGACACGGTCGAAAATGGCATCGTCGACATCTTCGACGAAACCACCCACCTTGTCTCCCACGAAGCCGCCAACGGCTCCGCCGACCATCGTGCCGACCGGGCCGAGGAAAGAGCCCAGTGCAGCGCCGCCAGCGGAGCCGAGACCGGAGAAGATGCTCTCGCTCAGGATATCCTCGGGGTCTTCGCCTCCAGCGACTCCGCCCAGGAAACGGCCGATGCCAGTGCCGGCACCCCCGAGAAGGGCGCTCTGCAGCGCAGTCGATCCGTTCAACGACTCGAGCAAGCCGCCCTTGCCGAAGCCATCTCCACCGCTGCCCGTAGCCCACTTAGCGGCCTCCGGAAGGATGAAGCCGCCGGCCAGCCCGCCCAGCGTCTTGTAGACATCGGCATTGTTGGCCGAGTTCCCGTCGGACTGCTCGCTCGGAAGCGGCATCGGAGCGACGGGGGTAGGCTGAGTGGCGTATGCCGGTCCGGGGATGAACTCCTCGTTGAAGTAGCGCGCCTCCGGGCCGTAGCCGTATCGCATGGCCTGCTCGAGCGTTGGGGCATACCCGGTCGGAGTGATGCGACGGTGCGTGGTGTTAGGCAAGTTTCCCGCTCCTCTTCAGGTCGCTGATCAAGGAGGCTAGCACGTTCCTGGTTGTATTCAGGTCGGATGCTGCGCCGTCGATGGCCGTGGTGTGCGTGACGTTGGTTGGGTTGTAGGCCTGGCGCCCGACGGACTGCTGAGCGTTCTGCAGCTGCTTCTCGATCTCGGAGACGAGCTCGTCGAGATATGCCTTGAGACTGCCGGGGAGGGCAACCTCGTCGGGGCGGTAGCGCGGAAGGGAGACTGCTTCGGTCATCGTCCGCCGTCCTCTTGAACCCGGATGCGAGGCTTGCCGATCTTCCAGGAGTTGCCGAGGTCTTCCGAGAGATACTCGATTTCGGCCTGGCGGCCGCGAACTCGCACGGAGAATTTACGCGTGGTAGCCGTGCAAATAAACGGACCCTTCGTGACGGGCACCGCTTGGAGGGGCTCCTTCTTCGCCCGTATCGTCACCTGCAGCTCACCTGTGGTCGTATGGTCTGGGATCACCTGTCGAATGAGGCACATGGCCGTTCCGTTCGGAGCGTCGGGCAAGTTTAGTTCGAAGGGCATCGAGCGCGCTCGAGCCGTCATCGGCATGTTGTCGTCGTCGTCGCCGCTTTCGTGATAGTAGAGCGTACCGTCGGCATTCAGAGCATACGGAGTGGTGATCTGTGCCCGGCGATCGACCCAGACAACGCGTTCGAGAGCGAAAAGCGAGAACTCCAGCCTCGAGTTCTGAATGACCACGTAGTTCGGGTTCTCTGCCCCGTCGAGCGGAACGAAGTACCAGACCTCGTCGAACTTGATATTGGTCCCCACGAACGTGGACTCGGCGTGTTCCTTCGACAGGCGACTGAAGACGTGTTTCTCGATCAGGCACGGGATCTTCGCCACGCTGCCGTTGTAGACGAAGAAGCCGTCCTTTCCGATCAGGAAGGTGTTGTTCATCTGAGTCACACCGGCGTTCTGGCCGAGCATGCCTGTCGCCTCGGAGACCATCTTGAAAGAGTAGGTCAGGGGAGCGCCAGTAAACTGCATGATGTAAAGCGCTTCATCGGTACCAACCAGGAAGGCGTCCTTCGAGCGGATGGCACCCATGATCTTCGTGCCGATGGTCAGCCGCTTGTCGCCTGCGTCGTTTGTCGCTGTAGCCGTCCAAGTGCCGTAGTCGTTCCGGTCACACCAGCGAATAAGCATCGGATCCTGTGTGCCGCTGAAGTCGCACCCGAAGCAAATCAAGTGACGGTCGTTCGGAGAAACCCGCGAGAAGCGGGACTTCGTCGGCGCGTCGGCGTCGATGACGGCAGCTCGAGTACCCGGGCCGACAGAGGTATCCCACAGGTAGGTCTTGCCGTTGCGAACAGTGGCGATGAGGTCTTCACCCCAGAAGTCTAAGCTCCAGTAGCGAGCATCGAGCGAGATGGATGCGCCTGCCGTGCGAGGCGTGCCGTACGTGCCCATGCCGTACTCGCCCACGCCGTAGCCGAGCCCGGCGACCGCCGACGACGAGCCGCAGGGAAGTATCAGCTCGCCCACAATGGCCGCACCGCCACCGCTGCCGGTACCCGAGGCGTTGGTGCCCGCGTCGACCTTAAAGGTGTTGAGATCGACTACCTCGATGATCTCATACTCTCCGTCGAGCGTGATGCCGTGAATGGCCGACGCCCCGGAGAAGATTACTCGATCCCCTTCGCTAGATCCGTGGGCAGCCCACGTGACCGACACCTCGGAGTCTCCGTTGGTCACGGCGAAGGGGTTGTTCGTCAGCGGGTCGAGCTCGGTGCCGATCGGGGTGATGTCGTACAGATCGCCGTCGTAGACGATCTCGAGGCGGCACTGGCTGGCCACGGCGATGACGCTATGGCCGTCGAGACTGAGCCAATTGGTAGCCGCCTTGGGAGTTCCATTGAAGGCGAAATTCACTTCGCTGCGCCAGCCGCCGATCTTCTGGGGCTTGCTGTTGACGAAGCGCACATTCTCGACCTCACGCCACCTCGGTCCGCCGGCGTATTCCGTCAGGTCGTCGTCGGCTACGAGTCCACCCTGGATCTCGAGAGCGAGTAGTGCGCCGTCCTCTTGCATTAGAACAGCGAAGCCCCCAGCAAGAAGCACAGGAAGCCCCAGGCCAGGAAAGTGATCCAGGTCGCTCGCTTGTCGGTGATGATGTCCCAGGTCGAGCGAGCGTCGTGAACCCGAGAGATGATTTCCTCAGGCTTGAGCGGCATCATTTCTTCTCCTTGCACAGCTTCAGCCATGCCTCATTGTGCTTGAGGATGGCTCGTTGCAGGTCCTTGCTCATGTCTAAGAACTCCATATCCGTCGGCTCTATCGGGTCGAAGACTGTGCAGGCCACGGCGTTAGCCGCCTCCGAGCCGCCGCTGAGCTTAACGTCTAATACGATCTCTTTGGGAGCGCAGGAGCTCAAGACGAGCGGCATCGTCGAGAGCATCAATCTTGCGATCCAGATCCCTCTTGCCACGGGCCACCTTTATTGAGTTGGTTAGGCCAGCCATGCGCTCTGCAAGGCGGCCGGTGTGTTTCACGTAAAATAAGAGACCAAGGATGGAGGCCACCACTGAGATGGCGGCTACCAGGTAAAGCCCGAACCGAGAAAAGAACGAGAAGAGCTTCGCGCTGATCCAGGCGCCGACTACGGCTAACATCAGCCGACCCCCTGCTGCCTCTTCTTGTGCATGACGTAGAGCGTGACGCCAGTGGCGGCCAGGCTCAGGACGATGAAGGCTATCAGCAGCCACTTGCCGTAGTGGACCAGCGGGCTGAGCGAGTCGGCCGCGGACTGAAGTTGCTCGCCCGCCGCCGCGACGGCTGCCAGGCCCGTTGTGCCGCTGCCGACAGCAGCGACCACCTGAGCCGTCTGAGAGCGTACCACAGGATCCTTCCGCAGGTCCTGTGCTTCCTCGGGCGGGTGAATGCCCGCCATGAGCAGGCCCTTGTTGATCTGAGCGTCGGTGTATGGCATCATCCCGTTCTCGTGGCGGATGATCGCCGTCACCAGCAGCTTCATGCAGCTGTAGTCGTGGACGTCGATCTCGCCATCGACTTCCTCGCCCAGACCCATGACTCGGCGAACGGACTTGACATAGCTGTCGGTGTCGTTCTCGGATGCTGGAGCCCAGCGCTCGATCACTTCTCGGACAGTGTCAATGCGACTTCCGTCTTTCGCGCGACGCTTGTCCTGGTACGTGATCAGGATGCGAGCCATGGCGCGAATGCCATCAGGCGCCGTCTTAAAACGGCAGAAGCGACCGTCGGTGGGAGGGTCATCGAGGTTCTGCCAGACGGGGCTGTATTCGATGTTGCCAGGGTTGTTGTTGCGAATGCCGCGAGGAGTCATCATGAGAACACCTTGAAGAACTTCTCAAAGGCCTTGCTGACCTGATTGGCTATGACTGTACTGGCGATGCCGCTCACCGAGCCGACACCAATCATGACCCCGAACATCCGGTTCTTGAAGTTCTCGTGGTTCAGGATGACCCGCTCGTGGCTATTGAGGCGTCGGTTGTGATCTGTGACGTCCTCCTCGAGATTAGTGACTCGAGTCGCGATGGCCGCTTGGTCCATCTGACGAGCCTCAATGCGGTCGAGCTGGGCAATCATCCGCGCTCGCTGCGGGATGCCCTCGTCGATGATGGCGTCTATTCTGGCAACTCTCTCTTCAATAGTAAGATTGTTGCCCGTCATGCCCACACCGTTCCGTGAATGCCAGACTGAGCGGTCCCGCCATTCCCGTTGTCACCGTAGAAGGTGACTGAAGCATTTGTGTACTCGATGGCGAGACGACGAGAGAGCCCGGGAGCCGGCATGCTCTTGTAGGAAGCATAAAGGGGGTAGAGACTGCCGGCGATGGCCGAACTCAGCGGGACCATAGCCCCGGTCTGGATAGCCGTAAGGTTGGCTTCGGTTGCGATGCCAATCTGAACCTGAGCCACGGTTGCGACCGCCTGAGCGCTAGAGAAAGCTTCGCACTCATGTAGATCTTCGGATACCCCGACGACGAAGCGGAGCTCGTTCGCCGAGTTGTTGTTCATTGCTCGCCAAGCAACCGTGCTATAAGCCCAGCTGTCCGTGGTCTCGAGTACCCGCTGAATGCGGGGACGACGATGGTAGTAGTTCCAGACGTATCGCTTGGCCTCGCTATCCTCGGTCTTGTCGGTAGCCGAGGCGTAGATGGTGCCGAGGTAGCGCTTGGCCGTATCGCCGCTCTTGCACAGGACGCCGTTGACGGTCGTCAGGTTGGTAGCACGAGTGTCGTCATCCGTCCAGGCTGTAGCTGACAGCGTGACCGTCGAGCCATCGGAGGTCTCGGCGAAGATGTCATAGGGCTTGTCGGCCGTCAGCGACAGCGCCAAGCTGACCTCGGCGCTAGTGAGCAGCTTCCAGGCACCGCCGTAGAGAAGGCTGAGGCGATTGCCGACGTACGGAGTGAGATAGAGTGTCCCGGCAGCCGTCACGTCGCCGGTGGTCACCGGCACCCCTGAGGTCAACGTCATACGGAAGTCGTTGACGATGGGAGCAGTCGACTGAGTGACCGCGGTGCCGTCACCCTTGAAGATGACCACCTGGACTACACTCGAGGCGCGGCCGATGAACATCAGATAGTCACCAGCCGTCGTCGTATAATTGGCGGCACCCGGCAGCACCAGCGACGAGCCGTGCGTCAGCTGGAACGCCGCTGCAGCCCGGCAGAGACGTGTGCGGCCCTGTGCTAGGGTGACCGCCGTGACGCCCGTAGTGCCCGTGATCGTCGGTAGGTTGCCCGTAGCGCTGTCGAGGTCGATGGTGCTCGCCGAGGCGATGTCGGCACCCTGGGTAGTGTTCAGAGCCGCCGAGAGGGCCACCGCTCCAGTAACGGCGAGGGTACCAGCCACCGAGACGTTACCCGAGGAGGGAACCACAGGAATGCTCGCAGCGACGACGTTCGTTCCATCGCAGAACACGAGCATGGCGTAGCCCTGCGGCACGGCAATGCCCGTACCGGCCGCAGTCTTCACCGTAGCGCTGTACGCGCCGGAGGTGGCATTCCAGACCAGATAAGTCTTCGTCCGAGTCGGTACGACCACGTTGACACTGGCGCTGAGGGTGCCTGTCAGCTTGAGCCCCATCGCCCGGGCCTCGTTCGCTGCGTACTGCGTATCGCTCAGCGTGACATCGATCGCGCCCAGAGTGACGGAGGTGATCTTGGCGAGTGCCTGCTCGAGAAGCTCCAGCTGCGTGTTGTTGATCGTTCCCCAGGTGTTGTTGTTCTCGCCCGGGTTCTGCAGCTCCAGCTTAAGGAGTGAGGATGGTGAGGAGGGCATCGCTTATCCTCTAAACGTCGTTAGCCGGAAGAACGCCTTCTCGGAGAGCGGAGGGGGGAACTTGACGCGGAAGGTGTTGCCGAGAGCCGATTTCTCCGCGCCGAAGTCGATGATCCCAACCGCTCGATTACTCTTAGAGGAATTATAGACAAGCGCCGCCCTGGCGATAAACGTGGCTCCGGACCACTCGACGTCATTGGCATCGAGACACGGGACGTTATCGACGAGGCTCCACGTTACACCCGACAGCGTCCGACCACCAGCGCTGTAGCCAGTGCCCGTGATCTCATTGGTGTCTGAGTAGGCCGTGGTACCCGTCGGAGTCAAGCTGGCCGACGAGTTGAACAGTGCCATCTTCAGCGTGTCGGTTGTCAGCGCGTGGATCGCCTGACCAAGTTCGAGAAGGAAGGAGACGCAGACTCCCTGAACGATCATCTACTCCTCCCCGGCGTTGTACTCGTTGAACTTGTTCCAGCCACGCTCTTCTTCGAGTTTGGCCACTATCGTGGCGATCTGCCCTTCGAACTTGGCCAGAGCCTTGTCCATCCGCAGGAAGCTGGCCGACTCGGCAAGGCAGCACTTGAGCAGCAGGTCATAGGCGTTGTCGGTTAGCCAGTTCGTCAGGTTGCCGCTCGACAGGGCCGCCAGCGGGGCGGAGTAGTAGAGCGAGTAAGTCAGCGCCGTCGAGGGAGTTCCGGCCAGCCGCAGCTTGTTCGGCTGGATAATGGCGTAATACTTTGGGATTGCCGTGGTCTGCGACGGGTTGCGCCAGTACTGCTTGACCCAGCTCTCAGTGCGCTTGCGGAGGAAATACTCGGTATTGCTGGAGGTCACCGTGAGCGAGCGGATGCGGCGCGGAGTAGAGCCCAGGGTGATGAGCGGGTTGCCGACCACCAGAACCCCGGTCAACGGGGTCTCGACCTTGTAGCAAGGGAGCTCTGGGGCAGCGCGGAACATCCGCATCTCGCCCAGCTGGATGATGCGTTCTAGGGCGGCGACATGCTCCTCGCTGTCGTCTTCCGCCCACTCCTGCACATCGCTTACAAGCGTTGTATAGCTCGGCATCAGACAATCTCCACAGAGACGTCGTTGATCCAGGCGGAAGCAACGAGCGGGTTGGTCTGGTTGGTGTAGAGATTGATCTGAGCGGCCTCGACGTAATTGTCTGGCCGCGGGTCACGCAGCTTGGCCTTCTCGTTGCGGATGCGAGGGGGAGTCAACTGAGGATGCTTGTCCTCGTACTCGTCCGGGCCGACACGGTAGCCGGTCCACTCCTTGCGAAGCTTGTGCAGTGGAACGACCAGGCCGCTGCGGTCGTCAATGCCAATGGCTCTCTTCATCGCCGGCGCACGATGCCCCGTGGGCGGATGACCACCCCAGCGCGTTCGCCTTCGTCATTGGTAGCCAGCATCAGTGCTCGCTCCGCCCGAGCCTCGAGGCGGTCGATCGACGCCGTACCCAGCTTCTCGGCCAGTTTGGCCGCTAGGCCAGCGCAGATCGCCTCCGTCCAGCGCTTCGGTGCCTCAGCGTCTTCGTTCAGCGCAGTGATGTCCTGCAGCTGACGGAAGACGAGAAGCCGCAGCTGGTCGTCCGTGCTGTTCGGCGTGGGCCACAGGAGAACCTTGGGCGTCAGCTGTCGGTCGAAGCAGTAGTGCGACGGAGAGGCCTCGGAGTCCTTGTTCGGCTGCTCGTGGTACTCCTGAATGCCGATGCGGGTCAGCGTCCGGTCCCGGCTGTCGCGACGGATCGTAGCCGAGAGGATACCCAGCACCTTCGTGTCCAGGTCGTACTCGGGGTCTCCGACCGCGAGCGACACGGGCACGGTGTCGATATTCCAGTACCTGATGTTGCGAGTCTCCCACTCCGCCAACATCAGGTTGAAGCTGCGGATGGCCGACTCGGCGACATAGCCAGTGAGGTTCTGCGGGTCCTTGTTGTTCCGCTCGATCGCCTCGGTGACCATCTCGTCCACGGTGAGCGAGAAGGAGAAGGTGCCGCTCGAGGCCATTACACAGTCCTCTTCGTCAACCCGGAGGTAGGCGACAGGCCCGTACCAGCGACCACGCCGGTCTCGATCGACAGGTCCGGTCCCCCGAGGCCGACATCGTCCGTTCCCGGTATCGGATCGGTCCCCGCACCGCCACCACCGAAGTTCATCTGAACTGCGCCGTGGGGTGCGTTGCCGCCGCTCAGCCTGCCTCGGAAGTAGAAGATCATCCCGCCACCTGCGTGAGAATGAGGATGTCGAGCTGCTTCGCGCCGGTAGCCGTAGCCTTGAGTGCGATGGCGTCGCCGTTCACGTCGGAGGCAGCCAGATTGAACTTGTACCAGCCGGCCGAGATCTCGGTGACGGTCGTGACCGCCAGCGCAGCGAAGGCTCCGCCGTCGATCGCTCGCTGCACCGTAACCGTAAGGCCAGTACCCGGAGTGCCATCGGCCGCCAGCTCCATCTTGATCATGAAGTTGGTGAAGGCCGTGTTCTTCTTGATCCGACCAGCGATGGTGTTGGTGTAGTTCATCCCCAGGCCAGTGCCAGCGGGCGTGAAGGTCGCACCGTCGCTGTTGCCAGCCGCTGCCGCCGCGACCAGGCCAGCGCCGCTCGTCGCACCGCCCGTGGCCCGGACCCAGATGGTGTTCTTGTTGT
>ERZ724522.188-NODE-188-length-39943-cov-5.942639_pt1 | contig 39943 bp, 38 predicted proteins | sample MGYA00376055_ERZ724522 | MGnify/ENA primary metagenome ERZ724522 (study PRJEB28724, sample SAMN07190884) | wastewater metagenome | isolation source: effluent of sewage treatment plant in Hong Hong | place: Hong Kong | collected 2016-03-17 ... | reverse complement strand
GGCTGATGGGCTTCCCTACAAGCTGGCACGACGCGGGAGTATCCGCCCTGCGCTCCTTAAGGGAGCCGGCAATGCAATCGTTCCGCAAGTCGCCGCGCTTTTCGTCTCAAGCTACCTCGAAGCCGAGCGCGAAGGCGTGATTTGCGCGCAGACAGAACAACGACGTTGACAGAGAACCAACAATCAAACCAACTCATCGCGCACCCCAGCGGGTGCCGGTCCTCAGAAGCCGAGTGAACAACATGAAACCAACTCTATCTCTTCCAATTACGCCCGCCGCCTCGCCACGGAAAATTCCGCGTAATGTTCCGCGAAGTTCTGAGCCGGGGAGTGAGGCGGCGGTGCGTCCCAAGTTTAATCGCGATCACGCGGCAGTCGATGCGCTCAGAAAACGCATCGTCGCATTGGTGTTGGAGGATGTTTGGTCGATCAAGGGCATCGCTTGGGAGTGCAAATGCGGCATCTCCTACGTCCATGGCATGATCAAGCGGGCGGGTTTTATCCCGATGCAGGTCACGCGCGAGGAGCGCGATCTTGTCCTCGCCCGCCGCAAATCCATTTCCGCCGGTCCGTCCCAAGTGGCCGTTGAATTGAAGCACCAACCACAACCAATCGGGGCGGGTCGGCGGGATACAATCAAAGAGGGAGGGAAGTAACAATGGAATGGCTCAATATCAGGACATCTACGCTCCACTCCCCGGAATACATTGGTAGCGGTCCGTGCGAGCGTGCCACTTGGTTCAATGTGAGCATGTGGTGTGCGCAGCAGGAGAACAGCGGGCGCATCAAAGGCGCACGCGCGTGGAAAGATCGGCAGTGGCAGCAGACTTGCGGCGTATCCAAGCGGGAGGTCGATAATGCCAAGATTCTGCTGCCTTGGGTTGGTGACGACCTGACGGTCTGGAACTACCCCATCGCGAAACAAGAAGAGGTGTTGGCCAAGCGTGAAGCCGGCAAGGTGACTGCCGCCAAGCGATGGACGAAGCCTAATAGCTCACAGGATAGCTCACAGGATAGCTCAGCTACTAGCTTACCGGGTAGCTCTCCTGATGCGGAAGGGAAAGGAAGAGGAAAGGAAGAGGAAGGGAAAGGAAAGGAATCCAAACAAGCGCCGGTTCCCGTCGCTTCGGTTGCATCGGAAAATCCTCCGCCTCCGCCGCCGCGGCCGAAGGCCAAGCGCGAGCGTAATCCCATCATCGACGCTCTCGCTGCCTGCGGTGGCGCTGATCCGCTGCAAGTCACGCCCCGTGCATGGCCCGGCATCGCTGCTGCACTTGCCGACATCGTGGCGGTTTGTCCTGACGTCACGCCCGAGGAGATTCGCCGGCGCTCGTCCAACTATCGCACCCACATGCGCGATACCATCCTCACGCCCCACGCCTTAGCGAAAAACTGGGCGCTGTGCGAAAAGCCCAACGAAAACGAGCGGGGCAACAATCGCGTCGGAACCATGACTCCGAAAGACCATGAACTCGGATTCTGAGCCTAAAATCGACGTCGAGCCTGCCCAGCGTCAGCCGCGCGAGACCTACAAAGGCCTCTGCCGGCGCTGCCAATCGCCCTACGAGTGCGGCGCGGTGCGTTACGGCTCCGAACTGTGGCCGTTTACGTTTTACTGCGATCCCTGTTTCGACATCGAGCGGGCGGCGCACGATGCGGCAGAGCAGGACGCGCGCAAAGCCAAGCGGGCCGAAGCATGGGCGGAGGATGTGGGGCACGATGCGTTCACCGATACCGACATCGCCCGCCTTGATGCGGCCCTTCTCGCCAAGGTGATGTCGTGGACTTACGGCGCCAAGGGGCTCCTGCTCCATGGGCCCAGTGGGCGCACAAAGTCGCGCATGATGTGGCTCCTGGCCCGCCGGCTTTACGTCGACGACGGCATCCCGCTCATGGTCCTCCGCGCCACCAAGCTCTCGCGCAACATCGGCGACATGATGACGCCCGCCGGCGCGATCGAGGCCCAGATTCGGGCCCTCATCTCAACGCCCATCCTGATCATCGACGACCTCGGCAAAGAGGTGCAGAGCGACCGGTGGGAAAGCGCCCTGATTGAAATACTCGACGCACGCACGTCTGCCCGCCGGCCGGTGATCATCACCACGAACTACGTGGGCGACAAACTCGTCCAGCGTTACCGCGACCGCTCGACCGGTGAGGCCATTGTGCGCCGCCTACGTGACTTCTGCGGATCTGTCTCGTTTTCCACCCCCAACCCTTCCATTTCCCCATGAACCCAACCACAATCGTCACACTGCTCGTTTCCGCGGTCGCGCTGGCTCTGCCTACGGCGTTCGCGTTCTACTATCGCGCCAAGTTCTCCGCCGCCCAAACTGAGGTCGACGTCTACGCGGCCAAGTTGCGCAACCGGGACGAGGAAATCGCACACCTTCGAGGGATGCAGGCCCGCAAGGTTGACCGCGCTCTTTTTATGTTGGCCGCGGTGCGCGCTGATCGCACTATCAAGGCCCCGCCCCAGCTTTTCCGGGATCCGCTCAATGTGGAGTTGAAACTCGACGCTTCCCTCGTCGATGCCATGTGCGCCGCCTCTGAGGCCGGCGAGAGCTGCGTGGGGGAAATCATCGCCCAGCACGTCAGCCGTGTTTTGGCCCAACACCGCCGGTGAGCCGCACCGGGGCGCACACTGAAACCTCACGGAAACATGAAACTATCCGAATGGCTCAGGGGTCCGGTGCCCGAACGGGACCCAGTAATCCGCAAGCTCAACTATATCGCGCTCGCGTGCATTTGTGCGCTTGCGCTGTGGCCCATCGTCACGCTGGTCCTCGTCGCGAAAGGGGTGCTGCCATGAGCGCCGAGGTCGAAAAACTGCGGGATGATCTCGCCTTTTCAATGCAGGGAAACCGACTGCCAGAGGCCGAATCCGTGGTGATGACTACGCAAGCAACGGTTCGCGGCGTGCTGCTGGAAATCGAGCGGCTCCGCGACCGCGTGAAAAACCCGCAATGCTACAAGGGGCCTAAGCTCACCCCTGCGCAAAAGAAACTAAGCCCCGTGCCGGTCGTCCCTTGGCGCGACTACGGGCGGTCACGTCTTGGCTGAACAACAAGGTGACCAACACCCCGACCGAATAACATGACAACTCTACCTGCTCAACTGACTATCGAAGACTCTACGATCGCGCCGGCCGGACAGCGAGGGGTGTTTGGTCTAGCGCCTGGTTCTGCTCTGGCTCCCGTGCTCGATGCGTGCTGCGGCTCTCGCATGTTCTGGTTCGACCGCGCAGACCCGCGAGCGATCTTCATCGACCGCCGACGCGAGACGCACGAACTGCCGGACAAATCCAGCAAAGGCGGAAAGCGGACGCTGATCGTAAACCCGGACATCGTGGCCGACTTCACCGCGCTGCCCTTCGCGGATGAGAGCTTCGCGCTCGTCAGCTTCGACCCGCCGCATTTCGAGCGCAACGGCGCGAAGGGCTGGGTCGGTCTGAAATACGGCACGCTCTCCGGAGACTGGCGCGAGATGCTCCGTAAAGGCTTCGCCGAGTGCTTCCGCGTGCTCAAACACGAGGGCGTGCTCGTCTTCAAATGGTGCGAGGACGAAATCCCGGTGTCGCAAATCTTGGCACTCACGCCGGAGCGGCCGCTATTCGGCAACCGCTGCGGCAAAACCGCGAAGACTCACTGGGTAGTCTTCATGAAGCAGAACATCGGGGATGAGCTACACGGCCCGAAAACCAAATGACTCTATGACCACTGAAAATATCCAAACACCTCCGACGCTAGCCGAAGCCCCCAGCGGCCGTGTTAGCTCTGGCCCCTCGTTAGGCTCCGACTTTCAGGAGTTCCCGAAGATCGCACGGCTCTCGCGTGAGTGCATCATCTCCGAGAAAATCGACGGCACCAACGCGCAAATCCTCATAACCGATAGCGGCGAAATGCACATCGGCAGTCGCACCCGCTGGCTCACTCCGGAGACGGGCGACAATCACGGCTTCATGCTGTGGGCGCTCACGCACAAGGACGAACTGATGAGGCTTGGCGTCGGGCGGCACTTCGGCGAATGGTGGGGCAGCGGAATCCAGCGCGGATACGGACTGCCGAAGGGTGAGAAACGCCTGAGCCTCTTCAACGTGTCGCGCTGGTGCCTGCATGGCGCAACACCGGAGCGTATCGCTACGGCAGACCCGCGCATCGAGAAATATCAGGACGTGCTCCCGCCGTGCGTCGGGCTCGTGCCGGTGCTGTATCGCGGGATATTCACGACCGACGCCTGCGAGGCGGCAATAGCCGACCTGCGGGCTAACGGTAGCAAAGCCTCGCCGGGCTTCGCGAAGCCGGAGGGCATCGTGTGCTTCCACGTCGCGGCAAACGCGGGCTTCAAAAAGACGCTGGAGAAGGACGAAGTGCCGAAATCTTTCCGTGCCTAACATTTCAGCTCAGACACGCTCGGGCGAATCACCCTCGGCGTAGAGCGCAATTTGACTATGAAAACTACTGCAAATCCCGAGCGTTGTTCTGTGGCGTCTGGTTCAGCCCTTCCGGGTGACGCCGGCACATGGAGCATCGGAGACCCCAACAACCCGAGCCGCGACGATGCGATGTCGGGGAGCGAAGAGGCTGCGCGTAACAACGCCGCTGCGATCTCGCGAGACATCGAACGAGTAACCGCCGTCTGGCACGGCACAGAATGCGTGGCGCTCTACTTCGAGGGCCGCGCTTACCGTCCGTGCTGAACACCAAGACTTGCCACGGCCCGGAGGCGAAGCCGTAGGGACGTTGGCAATGGCGTCTCGTTCGCCTATTTCTTTTTACCCATGAGCAACAACAAATATGCCTACGGCTGGTGCGGTCACATCATCGCATCGGCTTCCGATACCAAGAGCGACCTGAAGCACAACGTGATCGCGATCCCGCGCATCACATGGGAGCGGCTGGTGCAAGACTACGAAAGCGCAAAACTCGACGAACGAATCGAGGCCAATCAACTCGGCTTGCTGGCCAACGGAGAGGTTTACTACCTCGCGTGCGGCTACGCATTCTCCGAAGGCTTCACGCACTACGGCACGATCTTTGAGGAAGCCGAAATGCTAGAAGGCGGCAATAACGCGGTAAGCCGTGCAGACCAATCGCGCGAATACATGACAGCGATGAAGGAAATATACGGCCTCGAATTGCCACCGTGCCAACTGATGGTCGGCTGCGCTTCCGAGCATTAGGCGAACGTCGGCGATCAGCCACGCGCCAGGGACGCTCTCCCGCCGAAGAAATAAAACTCTCTATGACTACAAATATGAAAATCGAAACGCCGCAGCGCGTTGGTTCTGTTGCGCCTTGGTTCGGCTTCCGCTTCTTCTGCCACCCCAGCGGGCCGGACGGACTGCCTGCAAAATGGTGCTGGACGATCATCGGCTGGAAAAGCTGGGCGCTCCAATGGCACAAGCACACGCCCGTATGCCGCTACGGGCTCTACACAAACCTGCGCGTGCATGGCGGACTCGTGGCCGCGCTCAACCTCCCGCTCCTCGGGGACTTCTCCCTGTGGCGCTGACCGCGTGGCCGAACATCAAGATGACCGGCGCCGATCTCCCTGACGTTCGCACGCCGGACGGACGCACGTAGGCGTTCGGTCTGGCGTCTGGTTGGGCCTGTCTTTCTTTCCGATGAAAACTCAATACGAAATCCGAAACCCTCGGCTCGATGGCATCTTCATCAGCTTCGATACCGAGTGGGAGGCGATGCGCTATTGGCGCGAGAACGTCGAGCGCGTGCCAGAGACGAACCTGATTCATGGGGCCGTCGTGGTGCGCCACTCGTGGGAGCCGAAACACGAAGCGGAAACCGCGCGGCTGAACTGGCTCCTCGGCCCCGGAAGTCTGGCCGCGCTCAATGCGGAATGTGAACGCGCCCCCGCGCTCTACGAAAACCCGGCGACGTGGCTAGATGCTGCGCGCACCGCAATCGACATCTGCCGGAAATCACCGCCAAGCACGGCAACCGTGATTTGGCCCAACAGTGAAGGGCAGCCAACCCGCCACCTGATGCGCACCGTAGGACAGGCCGAAGCGACTACTCAGGAGCCACGTGCGGGTTGGCTGTCGCGCCTTGTTGGGCGCTTCAGGAGCTTCGACAACACGAGCCGCTGCACCCAATCGGGGGGCAGTCTGTCGCCCATGATCCACGAATACGCAGTGCGCTCGGGACACCCGATGACGCGCACGATCTCTGCCGCGCCGACGCGCTTGCACTGGCTTACGAAGTCCATGAACCGAGCAAAAGAAAAACTGCACAATGTGCAAGAAAAGACTTGTGATGCGCTGCACACTGTGCAGTGTGGAGGAATGAAACACGCCGCACGAATCGAAGCCGAAAAGAAACTCGCCATCGCCGCCGCTGCCATGAAGCGCGCTGAAATGGGGACCGATGAATCCGCCTACCTCGCCACCGTCGCGGCGTGGAAGTCGAGCATCGCGGAACTGGTCGCCGCTGAGATGGCGCACCCGACTGCTCGCGAGAGCGCCCGACGCGCAAACATCATCCGCTTGGAAAACCGGGGGCTTGCCGCATGAGCAGCGAAGACAAGCTCATCGCGGAAATCGAGCGGCGCGCGGTAAACGCGCTCTGCTGGATCGCGACGGATCGCAATGAGGCGGAAAGCCAATTGCGGCAGATTCGCGACAGCGCGCGCGAACTTCAAAAGATGCGCGCCTCTTGTTCGCCCAACATTCCGAGTGAGATGACCCGACACCGAGCGACCGAAAACCCCGCGCCTTCCGAAAACCACGGGGCATCATCGGGTCATCTCTAATCGGTGGTTGGGCGTCTGGAAAAACTTACAAAAACTCTATGAATACCGAAACGATCAAAGCACTAATTGCACTCTGCCGCGCTGGACAATGCTCCATCACGCTCGAAGCCTGCCAAACCGGCGTCGTCGCAAAAGTCTCATCAGTGAGGGGGCACGTATCGCTGCAAACTAGCACCTACCTCGATGCCAACGATGCCGCATCCGGCGAAAACCTAGAGAATGCGATCAAGCGCGTTCAGTGATTCGCCCAACGACTTCAAACCTCGAAAAACAATGCACATCTCATCCTACCGAAAAATCACACTCGCGGAAATCGACGCGACGATCCTCGACCGCATCTCTGGAGCCGAGGTGGAAATGTGGCTCGCTGCGCGGCTCATGAAAATACGCGGCGAAGGCGTCGTGGCTCACGATCTCGAAGCGGAGGCGGACTATCGCGCCTACGGCTCGGAACACTACCTCGACACGAACTGGACGATTCACGGCCCCGGCCGCGCGCTGGCCATGACGCATCGCACCGTGGAAGACGCCGTGGCGCATCTGCGGAGCCAACTGCACAACGACCCCGCCGGTCAGGCGGCAGAAAAACGCGCCGAAGCAAAGCGGCTCCTCGCCGAAGCGGAAGAGCTTTCGACCGTCGCTGCTTCTCTTGGCTGAACACCAAGGTCAGCGAACCCGGCACCTGATGCCAAATTTCTATCTTACTTTTCCGAACACTCAGGAGCCCCAACCGGGTTCGCTGTGACGTTTGGTTCAGCTCTTTTTTCGTATGCAAACAGACTTCCAAATCTCATCCCGCGAATACGCTGGCGCCTGCGTCGCCGCGAACAAACTCAACCGCGCAGCGAAAGCCTTCGGACGACGGATGCGACGCCTGCGTGAAATCGCTGACCTGTCGCCGACGGAACTGGCACTCTTGATGAACGAGCAGGGACTGCGACGGATCGACGGAAACGGGATCATCGCCGCCGAGATGGGCGATGAACTCTACACAACCGAAATGGCCAAATGCGCGCTCAAGCTTTTGCGCGAAGGCTGAACGCTCCGGTCAGACACGAGCCGAAGGCCGTAGAATCTAAACCGTGAACCCCTCACCGACCATGAATGAAAAGCAGATGGACCGCCTCGACTCTGAGGCGAGAGAACAGAGAGCCGCGAGCGAACTAGCGCCGTCCGAACTACAGGCCCGGTCGGCTCGTTGTTCTGTAGCGGTTGGTTCGGCTCCGTGGGCATGGACTCACAATCGCGAGATGGAGTATTGGCATCCCGCGGGGAAGTCGCGAGACGAAGCCATAGCCGCCGGCAAACGGCATGGGCGAAAAACATTCTGGATCGCGCAGACTCGACGCATGACCGAAGACGAAAAAGAGGAATACGACGGCTCTTGGATCGTCGATCCATCGACTGAAGAACGCATCTCGCCGAACGCCGCAGTCAGCCACGCCGGGAGGACTGAGCCAAAATCGCCCTGTGGGCCAAGCCCCGGCGTTGCGCTGTAGTGCTTGGTTGGGCGTCTGGGAAACTCTCGAAAAACTAAAAACATGAAAACCGAAACTCTTATTTTGGCTGGTGCGCTCGACGTGCTGGCCAACGAAATTCAATCCGGCGACGGAATCGCCAACGCGGCAATCGCAGAGGCCGCCGACCGTCTGCGCTCGCTCGAAGTCGAAGTGGGTAAGCTCACCGTGAAGCTCCGCGATTCCGAAACGCAGCGTGGAATAAACCACGAGCGCGCGGAAGAGATCATCAAGGCGCGCGAGCAGAAAATAGAAGCTTTGTCAGAGGAGGTGGGCGAACGCCGCCGCGACGCACAGAAGGACGCGGCGCTCGTGGGGCGGCTTCGCCGGGCGCTGGCAGATGCGATAACCACTTACGACCCGACGCGGAAAGAGACTCTCGTGACGGCCGAGCGGCAAGAAGCGTGGGCCGCGGCATTGGCGTCATGACTTCGCCCAACATCGGCAGTCAGACACAGCCGCCGAACACTAACCAACATTGACCATGCCAACCCCGACACCCGAAAACGATAACGCGCCCGACAGCCGGACAGATAAGGCTGTTGTCTGTGATGCCTTGGTTAGGCATCTGAAGGGCTGCGCATACGAGCTGTGGCGCGCTTCTCTCTGCGCTGGCCCGCAGTCGATACGCGAACTCTTCGAGGAGCTGCGCAATCCGAAACCCGGCGATCTCGTGATGGAAACCACGACGCATCTGATGAAGTCGCGCGATCCGCTCGAAGGCATCGGAACGCTGGTTGCGGTCGGCGAGGCTCCATACTACGCGACGCGCGAAGAAGCACGGGCCGCTGGATACGAGGACGACGAACTAATCCCGACGCGGCAGGTGTGGGACATCACGCTAGACTTCGACGACGGCAGACTCTTCCGCTGGGAAAACGCGATGTTCATCAAGGTGAAGACTTCGCACGACATGCCTAACAAGGCTGATATGGCGACTTGCGGAAAATAAGGATCACTCATGGTCGCTCTCCTCCGCTATCCACGCAGCCAGCGCCGCACGGTGGCCCGCATTTGGGCGCTCCGCTCGCAAGCCGTGCAATCGGCATCCCGCATCGCGCGCGGCCCCGATGCCGACACTCTGCGTCGCCGCGCTTTGCACGATGCGCGCGGGACTGTCGTGCGCGAGGGCGTGACCTACTTCGGCGATGGACGCGTCGTCCCGTGGTGCGTGCGGCGCTCGCTCACCGGCCGGGTCGATCAATTCGATATTGTGGTCAACGGATCGGTGTGGCGCACCGGTGGCGCTCGCAGACTCATTGCGTGGGTTACAGCTCGTGACCAAAAGGAGCGTGCGACGTGAGCCCCTTTGCCCTCGTCATCTATCGCAACCCAATCGAGGAATGGCTATGGGCGTCCGGCGTCCTTCCGTTTGCCATCCTCGCCTTCCTGTTGTTCGTCGCATTTGGAGTCGTCTGGATTCTGATCGACGATGCCATCCGGAAACGGCGCCAGAAAAGGGGGAAGAAATAAGATTCGAAGACGACAATCTCACGCTCAGGACATAGACAGGGGGTGGGGGATTTTAGGGGGTGTCGTCAAACCGAAAATGTTGACGAAAGAAAAACAGTAGGCCAGCTATCAGGGCACTATGCCCTCCTCTCCTTCCGCCTCTTCTTCCCCTTCGAATCAAGAAAACTTGGGGAGTAGCCCCCAAAGCATCGAGGCGAGTGTTGACGTGGGGGACAAATTGGCGCAACCCTCGCGCGCGCGTGCGCAACTACCGAATCAGGCTGAGGCCTTCGAACTAGCGTCCGAGATTGAGACTCAGTCTCATCAAGGAGCATCGGTGCGGGAAATCATTTTGGCGCATCCGAAGGTTCGCGAGCTGGCCGTTGCCGCTGCGGTGCGCGCCCTGGTCGCAACGAAGTTCTATTTCGACAAGAAGTCGGGGCAGATGGTGCACGAGCCCGACTATGCGACGCAGATCAAAGCCGTTACGGTGCTGGTGTCGTATTCCGACGGCCTGCCGGTCCAGACGAACATGAACATCAACGCGAACATGGGGAAATCGAAGCGATCCGAGAACGAGGACGCTGCCTTGGCGTTGAGTTCGCCGGCGCTGCGCGAGGAGTTGAAGCGCCAAATTGCCGATGCGGAGAAGCGCGACCGCACGTTGACGGATAAGAAATCTGCGGTGTCTGTGTGACTTACGTGATTGAGCGCGCGAGATGATCGGGCGGAATTTGGCACAAATATCAACGACTTACGCGAATTCTGGCGAATTTCTGGCGTCTTGGATTCGTAAAGCGTTGTCACTCCAACACTCCGCGCCCAATCATTATTATGTTAAGTTTTCCCGTGAAATCGCGTAAGTGGGGTCAAAAGATTTTTGCAGAAAGTGGGATGACGAAATGAGGGCAGAACCGTAGGGGGAGCGTGCCATGATCACCAACCTCGAAAAGAAGAAAGCCAACCCGGTCGACGTGTTCGCGAAAGCGTGCGACGACCTGCTCGAAAGACTGATGGCGGGCAGTATTCCCGCAAGGAGGGTCGATGCAGCCCTCGCGAAGTTCGTCGCGCTCCTCGTGGGCGTCGGGTTCAAGGAGAGCGAAGCGCGGGCGGCGTTTGCCGACGCAGTCAACACCTACGAAATCCTGAAAAAGGAGGGCGCGGTATGAGCGCGAAACACACGCCGGGCGTATGGGTGGCGCACAAATGCGGTCCTATAAACGGGGGGTTTGAAGTGTGGGCGAGTGGGTGCCGTGTTGCGGATGTGGTGCGCGAATCGGATGCGCGGTTGATCGTCGCTGCGCCGGATCTGCTTGCGGCCCTCACGAGCTTGATGGGTGCTACGGACTATTTCTCGGGTGATGACGACATGGTCGAGGCCCTGAACGAAGCCCGGGCTGCTCTCGCCAAAGCGAAAGGCGGTGCCAAGTGAGCGCGATCCAAATTCTGAGCGAGAGCGAGAGCAACTACTCGCACCATTTCGAGGCGCTGTGCGGCAACGTGCGCGCCTACGTGGGCCTCTCGAAGCACAATCCCGGGCTGTGTGTGCTGTGCATGAACGCATCGCACCGGGCTTGGAAGGGTGGAGGGCGGTCGTTCGCGTCGGTCGCGTTGGCGTTGGAGGCCTACAAATCGGGCGAGATGAAGGCGATCATCGGTGCGGCAGTCGACGCGCGGGACGCCAAGGTCGCGGCGGCGGCAGAGGCGGAGGGGGTGTTTGCTGTATGATCACGCCAAAGAAACCAAAACGGGGCGGTTATTCGGGCGGGCCGGTGTCTACTGACCCGGCGCGCAAGTTCTGGCTGCTTTTCGCGGTAGGCGTGGCGGCTTTCGTGGTCGCCGTGTCGGTCTGGATGGCGAGCAACTGACTTTCCGCGGGCGTGGTAGCCTGCGGCATGGCTAAGGGCCGGTCTGGCGAGTGCCGGGCCGGTCCTTTTGCGTATCCCCAGTAAAGTCGGGGAGATTACTGGGGACGACCTCAGAACGGGACGTCTTCGTCATCCCCCGGCTTGGTTGCGGCCGGTGTCGAAGCCTTGGCCGGCGGGGGCGAACTCTGGGCGGGGGCGGGCTGCTGGGCGCCATTGGCCAAGGTGCCGCGGCGGTAGTGCCAGACTGTGCGGGCGGCGTTTTCGAGGTCGAGGTCTACGGGGCGCTTGGCGAAGGGTTTGCCGTTGCGGTCGAGTTGCGGGGGCTTGTCCTTGGCGTAGAACGAGAGGGAGCGGTCGGCGAGGTCGCGGAGGGCGACGCCGTTGTTTTTGCCGAAGTGGACGGCGTGGGCTTCGGCCTCGTGGAGGGCCCAGACGGGGTTAGGCTGGGGGATGGGTTCGTCGGCGAACTGTCCGCCGGTGCCGGAGGGGGGCGAGGAAGCGGCGCGTTGAGTGGGCTGCGGGGGCGGAGGCGTCGGGTGGGAGGCCAGGATGAGGCGGATGGCGACGAGTTCGGCGAGGATGTCGTCGAGCGTGGCGGGTTTGGCGGGGGATGGTGTGTCGGACATGGTGATGGAAAGGATTAGAGTTTCAGCCCGTCCGCGGTGGGCTCGACCTTGGTGCTGCTGGGGTCGTAGCTCGACGGATAGGGGCGGGTGTCGTTGAGGCGCTTCAAGTCCATACCGAGCCACATAATCGCCTCTTGGATCTTCGTGACGGCGAGGGAGCGTTCGCGGGATGGCGGGAGAGCCTTCAACTTCTGCAACTGGGCGTCGAGGTCGCGGCGAAGCTCTTTGTCGGCGACGATGCCGGCGTCGGTGTCGCTCATTTTGTCGGGGATACCGCGAAGCGTGGCGCCAAGTTTATCGGCGAGGGCATGAGTTTCGGGGCTGAGTTTGGCGGTTGCTTGTTCGGGTGTAGGCATGATGTGACGAGTGTTGAGGTTGAATTGACGGGAAAGGGTTAGAAGGTAGCTGGGCGTTTATCGTCGGGTGCCTCGCCGTCCATGAAGACGGTGCACGCGGGGGCTTTGACCTGAGAGACGGCGATGCACTTGAGGATTTCGAATTCGACGCCGGGGTGTTTGTTGGCGAGGCGTTCGGCTTCGGTTCGCGCGGATTTGAGCGTCGTGTGGCGGAAGCTGGGGGTTGTGGTGCAGGTATCGCAGAGGGCGACGCGGTTGACGTAGAAGTAGGGGCTCATGGTGTGCGTGCGTTACCCCCTCCGCGGTCCCGATTCCTGGGCGCGGGCGTTGGCGAGGGTGGTTTGATGGGCGGCTCGATCGGTGGCGGGGAGGCGGAGGACTTCGGCGAGGGCGGAGGCCTTCGCGCGGAGGATGCGGACGTCGAGGTCGGAGAGGGTTTCGTTGTCGGCGATGGTGGAGCGGAGGTGTTCGCGGGTTTCGTTGAGTCGGCGTTGGAGATAGAGCCAACCGGGGGATTCGAGGAGGAGGGCGATGGCTTGGAGGTCCTGATCGGCGAGGAGGATGGCGCGTTCGCGGGCGACGTCGGCGGCGTGTTGGGCGTCGGAGGTCATGGGGCTGGGAAGGAGTGAGCCTTGAGGACTTCGGCCCAGGTTTCTTGGCGTTCGGCGGTGATGACGGTTTCCTTGTCGTCGTGGCGGAATGTCGAAAGGGCGTCGCCGAGTGCGCGGGCGAGTTCTTCGTTGGACTGGATGAGAGTGAGGACGCACTTGCGCATTTCGAGGCAGAGGACGACGGAGCTGTCATCGGGGCCAAAGGCTCTGGCGCGAGCGGCGGCGTTGTCGCGGAGGAGGTCGAGAAGTTGTTGGGGAGTCATGGAGGGAGACCGTGTGTTTGAAAACCGCTCGGCAGGTGCCTTTGGGGTGCCCGCGTTGCAGTGGTGTGACGTGGTTACGGTTTGCGGTCGCCGGTGATGAACCAGTAGCGGCCGGGGGCGCTGGTCATGTCGCGGTGGGAGCAGGAGGACAGGTGTTCCTTCTGCTGGCCGTATTGGTCGCGCTTTTTCTCGTCTTTGGAGATGAAGACGACGTTGATGCAGCCGGAGGGCTGGTTGTCGTTGCCCCAGTTGGCGGTGACGAGTCCGTCATGGAGGACGCCGAGTTCGTCGACGACTTTGACGGCTTGGCCTTGTTTTACGATTTCGCCTTGCATGGTATTCCTTTGGTTGACCGGTGCGGGATTGCGCCGGAAGTGGTCAGGGCGAAAAATGGTTCAGGACTTCCGTTCCTCCTGCGCGATGTGGACGGAGGCCTTGTAGAGGGCGTCGATCTTGGCGGCGATGCGGCCGGGTTTGATCGAAGCGAGGACTTCGCACTTGCCGGATTTTGCGCACGGGCCGTTTGCGGGGAAGTGCTGGCGTCCGGCGGTGTGGTGGAAGCAGGGTGCGCAGGCGAGCGGGTCGCCGGTGAGGGCGAGGGTCTTCGGGTGGTAGGAGGTGCGAATTTCCCAGGGGAATGGGCCATAGAGGGCGACGCAGGGTAGGCCGAGGGCGCCGGCGAGGTGGGCAAGGGCGGAGTCGGGCGCGAGGACGACGTCGCAGGTCGAGAGGACGGCGGCGGATTGGCGGAAGGTGAGGGCGCGGGAGGAAAGGTTGAGGATGCCGTCGCGCTCTTGGATGGCGAGGGACTTGGGCTCGCCGAAGAAGTAGATTTCCCAGCCTTTGCGGTGGAGCATTTCGCACGCGTGGGCGAGGAGGTCGTGCGGGTAGGTGCGGCACATCGCGGAGGCGACGGCCTGGACGCCGAGGCGCGGCTTGGCGTTGCCTTTGTCGTCGAGTTTGGTGGGGAACGTGGAGAGGGCGCCGGCGCGTTCCTTGTCGGTGAGTTCGTAAATGCAGGCCTTGGCGTCGTCGTGGATGAGGTCGGGGTGGATACCGAATTCGCGGAACAGGCGGTCGACGGCGTGGAGGTCTTTTTCGCTCTCGATCGTGTTTTCGAGGGGAACGATGGCGTTGAAGGTCTCGACGAGAGCGAGGGGGACGGGATAGGCGACGATTTCGGCGACGTCGGGATTGTTGGCGAAGACACCCGCGTAGTCGGGGAAGCAGGCGAGGGCGATGTGGAGAAGCGGGTAGTCGCGTTTGAGGGCGCGGAGAACCGGGGTGAGAAAGAGGAGGTCGCCGAAGCCGCCGGGACGGATTATCAGGATGCGTTGGGGTTTCTTGGGATCGAGGTCGCAGGCGGAAATCGGGGCTGGGTTGGCCGCGGGCTGGACTTCGGCGGCGAACGGATGGCGGGCGAGGATTTCGCCGGCGTTGACGTTGTCGGCGAGGTAGTTTCCGACGGGCAGTTTATAGGCGCCGACGGCGAGGGGGGAGGTGACGGATACGAGGTGCATGTGTGACGGGTGACGGGTTGAGGGATTGGGCTGCTAAATTGGTAGCACCGCCCGGAATCGAACCGGGAGCTTCGCCGTATGAAGGCGACGAGTTACCATTACTCTACGGGGCAACGGAAAAAGAACGGAGGTCTCACAGATTGGGCCGGCTCTGGCCGGGGTTGAGGGGGGAGGCGGCTTTGGTGCTGCTGGCTGGTGCGCCGGCGCTGGCGGCGGTGGGCGCGATCTGCGCGACGCCGGGTTGGATGAGCGTTTCGGTGTCGATGCGCGGGTCGATGGCCTTGAGCTGGTTTTTGTAGAACTGCGCGACGAAGGGTTGGATCTGCACCGGGAGCATGTAGAACCGCTCGACGATGGCGCTGGCTTGCTCGCCTTGGACGAGTTGTTGCTCACCTTTGTAGCGGGTGAGGAGCAAATTGACGTTGAGCGTCAGGCCGCGGACTTCGTCGGGCGTGATTTGGTCGAGCTGTTTGATTTCCTCGCCGGTCTCGGTGTCGCGATTGAGGTAGTCGAAGACCTCGGTGCGATCGAGGTTGGCGAAGAGGACGAGGAGTTCGCGTTTGAGGATCGCTTGGAGCGAGGGCTCAAGATCGGAGATGAAGGGGGCGAACATTTCCTGACCGGCTTTCTCAATGTTGCGGATGCCGGTCGCGAGTTTCTGGGTATCCATGCCGGCGGTCTGGCCGTCGTTGGCGTGCTGGACGCCGCTCTCGTTCATCGCGAGCTGCATGAAGAACTCGAACATGCGTTCGAGGTGGTCGAACTTCGTGTCTTCGAGGTAGACGGAATGGAGGGTCTTCTCGGGCTCGGCGTTGGCGGCGAGCGTGTAGGTGCCGCCCCAGTTCATAACCAGGTTAGGATTGCTGCGGCCTTCTAGGGTGAGGTCGGGACGCCAGAAATCGACGCGGCCGGCGCGAGACTGCGAGTGGTTCCACCGGTTGACGAGGAGGTCGACGATGTTTTGTGTGCTCTCGAACATCTCCATGACGCCTTCGCCATACCAACGGCCGTCGATTTCGTTCACGCGGACGACTTCGAATGGACGGAGTCCGTCGATGGTGACGTTGGGGACGTAGTCGTAGAAGACGGGGACTTTGTTTTTCCGGTCCACCACGAGCATGATGTTTTCAAGGATGCCGTCGCCGTTTGCGTCGAACCAAAGATAGATTTCCGCCATTTCGGCGACGGGTTCGCCGCTGGTGGAGGTGCCGCGGAATTGCTGTTCGTCGCCGGGGCGGTCGTTTTGATTGGCGCCGGCCTTGGGGGTCGAGGTGTTGCTCGTCAGGTCGCGGATGAGTTGGATCGTGCGTTGCACGGCTTCCAAACGGTCCTTTTCGGTGGCGTCGAGCATACCGCCTTTTACGTAGAGGTCGACCAACTCCATGACGGGTTTGTCGTAGAGGTGGGCGACGGTGTCCGCGGTCTGCACGTCGCGCGCGGTGAGCGGGCAGAGGAAATCTTTGAAGTATACGACGGGCGATTCCGGCCCTTGGTATATGACTTGCCGGCGGGGAATGATCTTTTCCGCCCAAAGCATCGTCGCGGGCTGTTCGGTGACGCCGTCGCGGGCGAGGATCAATTTTCCGGTGCCGGTGGGGACCGGCTGGCCGGAGGCGGGGTCAACCGCGGTCTCTTCCTGCCATTTGTCGGTATCAAGAATGAATCCGCCGGTGGCGTCGAGGATCGGATTGTCCTCGGCGTCGATCAAGATTTGGGCGTAGGCGTTGAAAAGCTGGTCGCGGACAACGTGCGTTGTTTTCACGACGGCCTCGCCTTGGATGAAGGCGCGTTTGATGGCGCGCTCTTTGTTCTTTTTTGAGCCGAGTTGGCCGAGTTTGAATTTCGCGAAGCGGTCGATCTTGTCGGCGAGCTTCGTGTCTTCGACGCCTTCGGGTTCTGCGGCGAACCAAGGGTCGGTCTCGAAAAAGTAATTTTGCGCGCGGGCGGTCATCTGGCGGGCGATGCGGCGCGAGAGCGGGACGACGAGATTGCTGTCCTTGAAGATCCCGCCGAAGAGGTATTGGCGCCAGTCGACTTTGTTCTCAAACACATCCTCGTAGCGGGAGCGTTTGCCCATGAATGAGTCGGTGGCGCGTTGAATGATTTCCGTGGAGGAGAGTTTTTCGGATGCGGCCCAAGCCTGATTGAGGACGAGATCGCGGCCGAGTTCCTGTTCAAGTTCTCCGAGGCGTTTGATCGCGTGTTCCACCATGACGCGCTCCTGTTCGCCGGTGAGTTGTTCGGCGAGGGCGGTTTTGAACGGCATCCGGCGGGCTTCGGTGGCCTCGGGGGTGCGCTCGGCGGGCTCCGGAACGTGGTTCGTCCGCTCAATGAATTGTTCGAGCTGGCCGGGTTGGGCGGAAGTGGTGGACATGGTGGCGAACGAGTGGCGGCAAAAACAGCGTTGACGGAAAAACAACGTCAGGGCGAATCAATTTCCTGCGCGGTGGCGCCGAACATTTGCCGGCGGGTGATGGTGCGGGCGGTGGAGAACGCATTTTTCACGCGCTTCATGTCGTCGGCCGTGGGCTTTTCGACGTTGAGCGCGGCATTGCGGAGCATTTGAGAGGCGAGTCGACCGGCCTTGGTGGCGTATTCGCGGAGTTCTGCGGCGGTCATCTGGCGGGTGGTCTTCGCGTTGAGGCGGAGCGTGCGGTTGAGCGGGAGCGGGCCCCAATCGTCTTCGGGGTGCGCCTGATTCCAGTTGTTGAGCAGACGGTCGACGCGTTGCACGTCGGGGGCCTGGCGCACGGTGATGGGGACGAGGGCGCGCCAGCCGGCGAGTCCCGGTTGGGTGATTTTCTCGCCGTAGGCGTCGACCTTCGGCTCTGCGAGCTGCGGGACGACGGAGGACGCGAGACGTTCACCGAAACCGCCGGAGCGGTCGCGGACGTAGGGGTCGAGTTTGGCGAGGGGCTGGCGGATGAGGTTGGGAACGAAGCTCGCGATGAGGTTGGCGAGGTAGTTCGAGCGATCACCCTTGCGCGAACCTTGGGCGGCGCTCACGAGGTCGCCGATGCCGCGGAGGAAAGTCTTTTCTTCGGCCTGCTGGGCAATCGACTGCATGAGTGCGCCGACGGCGTCGAATTGGTCCTTGTCGCGGCGGCTGCGTTTCGCGGCCTGAATCATGTCGATGGTGGTGCCGAGGATCGTGGCAGCGGGCTCGATGCGTCCGTAGCTCACCATGGCGTTACCGATGCGGACGGTGTAGGCCTGATTTGCGCGGCGCTGGTTGAGTGCGTTGATGCCGGAGTCTTTGAAGGGGATGGAGCCGGTGATGAGGATGGGTTTGTCCTCGTCGTCATCGTCGCCGGCGGCGGCACCGTAGACGAGCGCGGCGGCAGTCCATGCCATAAGCTGCTCGACGGTGTGTTTGATCATCTCGGGGCGCGGGTAGGTCTGCGCGATGGGACGGCCCTCGCTGACGCGGTAGAAACCGGCTTGCGCGAAACGCGTGAGGAGGAGCGCCATGCCGGCGGGGCTCTGGCGGAGGCCTTGGGAGAAGATATTGAATGGCGTCCGCGTGAACGGGATGACGAAGCGGAAGGGTTTGATTCCTCCGCCGATGTCGAGTTCGCGCAGCTTGCCGAGGATTTGGAGCAGGCTCCCGGCGGATTGGCCCTCGTGCTTTTCTTGGAACGTGAGTTCCTGCGCTTTTGTGACTGCGGCGAGCCACGCGGCGGAGCCCGGGAGGTTGACGAGTCCGGCGATACGGGATTCGAGCGCGGGACCGGTGAGGCCTTCCGATTTGGCGATGCGGTAGGCCTGGGCGGCGGCTTCAACGTGGGCGATCCACGATTTGAAAAAGTCGTCGGTCGCCATGAGGAGACGGCCCGGGGTGCGAATCACTTTGCCGGTGCGGCCGGAGATTGCTGAGCGGGTAGATCCGCCTTTCTCAAAGTCGCCGGAAAGGTCGAGCTGCTGGTTGAGGACGTCGTTCTCGAACATCGGCGATTCGGCGGTCCAAGTGCGGAGCGCATTGCGCCAAGCGCGGGCGAGTGCGGGTTGAGTCGCGCGCAGCATGTGACGGAACTCGCCGAGCTGGGGCGCGTTCTGATCTTGGAACGCGGCGGTGTTGAGTGCGGCCTCGCCGAAGCGTTTGAACGTGAAATCCCAGACGGTGTTTGCGCTGTTGCCGATGATGTTGGCGCCCTGCGTGAGGGGGCCGGAGAGAACTGCGTTGATCCAATACTCCGTGACCATGTCGAAGCGGTTGCCGTCGAGGGATTGGATCGTGCGGGCGGCTTGGGCGACGTGCACGGGGTCGGAAATGTCGAAAGCGGGCGGGGCGCTCTCTTCGTCGGCGAAGTCGTAGGGGTTGGCGCGGCCGGTGGCGCCGGGGTAGGCGGGAGTGCGACCGGGTAGGCGGGAGGAGGGCGCGGCGTCGTTTTCGAGTTCGCCGGTGGGGCCGTTGGTGCTGGGCGGGGTGGCGCCGGTGGGCTGAGCTGAGGCGTTTTCACCGAGACCGAGATTGCGGTTGCCGAAGTCGTTGGGCGTGGCGCCGGTCGCTTCGGGATAGGCGGGAGTCGCGCCGGGTTCGGTGGCGATGGTTTCTCCGGTGGCGGTCGGGGTTGGCGTGGGCTTCGGATTGCGGCGCGCGGCGGGTGCGCGGCGGGTGCGCTGCTGGCGAACGTCGTTCTTGGCGTAACCCATCGCGGCAATCATCTGCTCGATGCGGGCGGCACGTTCGGCGGCGGAGAGTGATGCCTCGCCGCTGGCAAGGCGGGCGGCGGCGCTCGTGAGGTTGAGGGCGTCGAGCTTGCTCGGGTCGAGCGCGGCGTCGCCCAGTTTGGAGAGACGTTCGCGGAGTGCGGCAACGTGTTCTTGGTAGAATCCGGCGACTTGTGCGGAGGAGAGACCAGTTTTGCGCGCGATGTAGTCGTCGCTCCAACCCTTTTTGATGAGGGAGAGTGCGCGGCGTTTGATCGCGGAATAGTTGGCCTTGTCGAAAATGTTGTTGTCGAGCTGCTGCCCGCGGAGGCGGAGGTAGGCCTCGCCGGCGAACATATCGTCGAGCGTGACACCCATCTTGGCGAACTCGGCCTCAATGCGCTTCATGCGCTCGCCCAGCGATGTATTCAATAGCTCGATGCGGTCTTTCTGCTGGCGGGCTTCGCCGAGGGCCTGATTGAGAGAGGCGATGCGTTTTTGCACGTCCGCCGGGATGGACGGTGCGTCGGCGGGGATGGCAGCGCGGGCGTCGGCGAGTTGCTTCGTGAGAGCGGCGATGCGGCGTTGTTTCTCCGCGGGCGTCCAGGTGGTCGCGAGTTGTTTGCGAAGGGCGGGTGTCGGGGTGAACACGGCGCCGGCGAGGAATTCGCGGTAACGGTCGGCGGGGCGTTTGAACGGATCGCGGCGGGCGGTAAAGGCGCGGGCTTGCTCGGCGCCGGCCTCGCGGTAGCTCCATGCGAGGATCTGGGCTTGGCGCATGGCCTCGGTATTTCCGCGGTCGGCGACGGCTTGTTGGATGAGGTCGTTGACGAGGAGCTGCGCGGCCTTCACTTGGACGGGATTATCGAAGGCGAGACCGTCGGAGGCTTTGGCGAGGAGGTCGCGGAGGACGCCGGGGCGGTCGCGCTCAATCATGGCGACGGCGGCGGTGCGCCATTGCTCGTGAGTCTCGCGTTCCATCGTCTCTTTTCGGGCCTCGTCGACGGCGTTCATTACCTTGCGGCTCGCGGCGTCGGGGCCGGCGGGGTTGGCGAGGTCGGGATTGCCGACGGTCTGATTGCCCGGAGGCTCGATCGCACCCTCGGACATGGCTTGTCCGATGGCCCCGGCGGGGATGTCGCGCGCGAGGTCGTGCATCAACTCGGCGATAGCGGATTCGTCTTCCGCAGGGGATGATTTGAGCGTCGTTTTGGGAGGGATGCCGCCGTCATCAACCCGGCGAATTTGCTCGGCGTCGGGCACCCAAATATTTTCTCCGCGTTGGAAAGCGATAGATTTGCTGTGGTCAATTTCGCTGGGGCGCGGGAGTCCGTTGAAGTGCTGATCAGCCTGCAAGTAGACCGGGATAATGATCTTGCCGTATTTCTCCGCCAATTTGCGTTCAGGGGAGAAGAAAAATGCTTTTCCGTAGAGACCTTCTTTCCGCTTTTTCGGGTCGAAGGCGTAAAACTGGGAGTTGGTGCCGTGGTAGTAAATGCGCGGGGTTCCGTCGGAATTTACCATTTTTGAGGCTCCGAACCAGGCTTTGAACTCGGGGGTTTCGGTCTGCGGTGTGGCGGTTCCGCTGGCAAGCACGCCGTCGGATTCGAGGGATTTGACGCCGGCTTTTTTGAGTTTTGCGCGAACGAACTTCATCGCGTTATCCGCGAGCTTGGCAACGGCCTGTTTGCTGACGCCTTCGCGTTGGGCGATGGTCTCGAAGCTCTCGCCTTGGCCGCGGGCGTTGAGGATATTTTGAAGGCGGGGAGGGAGCGCGCTGATCGCGTCGGATAGCAGGCGGCGCGTCTCGTCGATTTCGGTGCTGCTGCGGGTATCGTCTTGGGCGGCGGTGTTGTCGGCGATGGTGGCGCCGAACTCGTTTGGAATGTCGGCGCTCAGACCCTCGCGGCGGATGCGTGCAATGGCGCTATTGAAGGCAGCGCGGAGGCGATTGCGGATGACGGTTCCGGCGTAGGGTTTGAATAGTCCCTTGGTGGAGTCGTAGCTCTTCGCGGCGGAGATTAGCGCGACACGGGCCTCTTGGCGGATGTCGTCGAGGTCGATACCGGGGATATTGGAGAACTTGCGCGTGATGGCGTCGGCGATGGGCAGGCCTTCTTTGACGCGGCCGGCGCGGTCGGACTCCGCTAGGACGCGGTCGACGGCGGCGAGTTCTTCGGAGGTGATGGCCTCGAATTCGAGTTGGTTCGGGTCGAGGACTGCGCGACCGGATGCGAGTGCCGGCATGGTGCCGCCCGGTCCGCGTCCGTCGGCGAGGGGGTCGAGAGTCTTGGCTTCTCCGCCTTTGAGGGAACTGGAAAGCTCGGCGAGGCGGGCTTTTTTGCGGGCGAGTTCAGCCGAAGCGGGGAACGGGCGCTCCATCTCGGTTTTCGCTTCGGCCTGTTTAGCGGCGCTGCGTTCGGCGATGCTTCTGGCGGAGGTGACGTAACTTTGGGCGAGTGCGACATCGCGCGCGAACATTGCGGCGAGTCCCTTGGAGCGTTCGGAGGTGATGCCTTTTCCGGTCAGGGCTTCGCCGTCGACCGTCATAACCGCGTTCATGCGGACTTGGACGAGGGCCTTGCTATCGGTCTCTTTTTGTTCGCCGAGGGTAAGTTGACCCTTGGCGAAAATCGCGAGTGTGATGCCGGGGGCAAGGATTCGGTTCCATACGTTGCGCGCCGTCTCGGACTGCAATGCGCCGTCGGAGATGATCGCGGTTTCAGCGAGGTCGAGGCGGGTGTCGATGTCGTCGAGTTCTTCGGGCGTGAGGCCTTTGGCGGCAACGGCCTGGATGCGCTTGAGGATGTCGGCGCGCTTCACTTCGTCGCGTTCGGCGACGGCCTGGTCGCGCTTCATCTGATCCATCATGCCGGCAAACTCGCGCCGGCGGGTGTCGTGCGCATCGGCCTGCAATTCGAGTTCGCGCACTTGGTTTTCGAGGGAAACCATTTCCATGACGCGCGGGTCGCCGGTGAACTGGGCTTTCAGTTCGGCGGCGGCGTCGACAAGACCGCCGGCCGGATCTTCAAACTCGAAACCGCTCTTGCCCTCCATGGCCTGTTTCACGAAACGCGATTTGGTTTCGATCACCTGATAGCGTCCGGCATCCATCGTGCGCTCGACGCCGTAGCCGATGTTTTGAATCGGGATGCCCCATTCGGTGTAACGGTTGCCGGAGCGCCAGCCGCGGCCGATGCGCTGTTCGAGGTCCGCGGGAGTCCACGGCGTATCGAGGTGGTGCATGGCGTAGAGGCGTTCTTGCACGTTGACGCCGACGCCGAGCTTCTGGGTCGAGCCGATGAGGATGCGCACGTATCCGGCGTTGGCTTTCGCGAAGAGGTCGGCGCGCTTGATGTCGGTGTTGTAGTCGCCCGCGATGGCGATTTCACGCTCGGGGATGCCGCGGGCGATGAGCTTGGCTTTGATGTCGCGGTAAAGATTGAAGCCGTCGGTGGCTTCTTCCTCGTCGATGACATTGCCGTCTTCGTCGAGTTTTTCGTCGGTCGCTTCGGCATCCTCGGACGTGGGCGGCACGAACTTTCCGCCGGCGAAGGCGTCGAGGTAGTCGGTGGAGATTTGGCGGTATTGATCGGCGAAGACCACTTGCACGCCTTTGCGCTCTTTCTCCTGCGCGTAAAACTCGGCGATTTTTTCAAGCGCGCGGTTGACCTTGCTGGCGGGGTCGTCCGGCAAGGCGGGGTCGATGAGGCGCATGTCCATCGTCGCGGCCTTGGCGACGCCGGAGATGACAAGCGGGATGGCGGAGTAGAGCTGTTTGTCTTCGCCTTCGAGGTTCTGCCAGCGCGTATAAAGTTCTTCGAGGTGCGCCATGTAGGCGTCGATTCCCGGGGTGCGCGCGGTGACGACGGGGGTAAGTCCGCCGTTGGCGATCTTCGGTTGTCCCAGCTCAAGATTGAGCTGCACGTCCATAATCGAGCGGATGAAGGCAGCGAGACCGGTGCCGTTGACGAACTTTGCAAAGCGGCGGCGCGGCACCCATTTGCCCGCAGGGTTCATTTCGAGCGATTCGACGACTTGGCCGAAGGACGCGGAGAACTGGTCAAAAGTCGGGACGCCGAATTCCTTGAGTGTGGTCGGGCTCGTGAGGCGGATCATATTCCAGACCTCGGCGAGCGTGTTGGTGATGGGGGTGCCGGTGGCGAGGACGACGTTGCGACCGTTGTTTTTGTCGCGGACGTGGTTCAACCGCATGAGCAGATTGGAGGCGCGGGCGCTCGACGACATGTCGAGACCGGCGACTTGGCCCATTTTCGAGACGAAGGGCACTTTTTTGAACATGTGCGCTTCGTCGACGAGGAGACCGTCGACGCCGAGTTCCTGGAAGAGGACGGCGTTGTCCTTGTTGGCGGTCGCCGCGGCCTTTTCGAGGCGCGTTTTGAGCGCGTTCAGCATCTTGACGAGCTGTTTGACGGTCGGGTCTTTCTTGGCCTCGCGGTCGTCGCTGCTCTTGGCGTTGATCTGTTTGAGACGTTCAAGCAACGCGGCCTCTACTTCGGCGAGCTGTTCGTTGACGTATTTGGTGACGACGGCGGGGTCATCGTCGATCAGGTTGAACGAAGAGTGCGCGATGACGATCAAGTCCCAATCCCCGGAAGCGACGCGGGCGGCGAAGGCGCGGCGGTTTTCCTTTTGTAGATCCTGCTTGGTGGCAACGAGGGCGCGCGCGCCGGGGTAAATCTTGCGTGTCTCGTTGGCGAACTGGTTGAGCGTCGGGTTGTGCACGACGAGCATCGGCTTTTTGGCGAGGCCGAGGCGCTTCCACTCCATCGCAATGGCGATGAGTTCGCGGGTCTTGCCGGCGCCGACACCGTGGGCGAGGAAGGCGTTGCCCTCCTGCACGGCGCGCCAAATGCCGTTCTTTTGATGGGGGCGGAGTCCGCCTTGATCAGCGGGCCCGAGAAGGAACGGGGCGGAGCCGGGGAGGTCGAGGTGCGAACCGTCGTAGACGCGCGGGACGGTGCCGTTGAAAGTTTCGTTGAAGGCCTCGGCGGTGATTTGGGAAACCGGTGCGGTGATTTCCTTTCCGTCGATGGTCACGGTGACTTCGCTGTCACCCTTCGCAAATTTTTCCCATTCATCGAGCAGGCGTTTCAGGGCGGAATTTGCGGCGGAGGTCTTGCGTGGATTGAAGGTCGATTTCTCGCCCTTCTTGGCCGGCGGATCGAAGATTTGCGGCGTGCGCTGGTCGAGCGCGTGCGAGAGCAGTTCGAGCCCGGTAAGGTCATTCTTTTCGGTGCCGCTCGAAAAGGTGCGGAGGTTGGCCGGTGAGGTGTCGGCGAAGCGGCTGGGCTTTACCGTCCATTTGTCGAATTCGCCAATCTGCGTGTAGCTGACGGCGACGTCGCCGAAGCCGACATGCCGGAGGAATGATTGCAGGAGAGCCGGAGGCACCCAACCGCCGCCGAGTTTAGGGGTGATGTGCTTGGGCGGGACCGCGGCAGGCTGCACGGCACGCAGCGCATCGACGTTGCGTTGGTAGTCGGGATTGGAGGGGAGCGCGGCCTCGGCTTGGCGCAGTTTCTCGCGCACTCGGCCGGAGAGGTAGGCCTCTTTAGTTTCGAGCAGGCCGGAGCGGGGGTTCTCGAAGGCGAGACCTCCGGTGATGAGCTGTTGTTTGACCGAATCGGTATCTTGGCCGAGGAGTTCGGCCATGTATTCGAGGTCGAGGTGGCCTTTCCACGATTGCGAGATTCGGAGGGCGTCAAGCGCGGTCGTGGCGGTGGTGGGCGAGAGCGAGGGGAAGATCGTGCGCTTGGAGAAAACGTCGGACTTGATTATGGTCTCGGTTTTTTCGCCGTTGGCATCAATTCCGGTCTCGACGCGCTCAAGTCCCTTGAGGATGTAGAACGCGGGATCGGTTTTGAGCTGTTTGTGCCGGCCGCGGTCGTTCTCGAAGGTGCCCCATTCGCCGACGAACGAATCGTAGAGGCGATTGAGTTCGGCCATGCTGCGGGTGATTTCCGGTCCGGTCGAAGTGGGCCGTGCCATGAGCGCGAGGTGGTCGCGGTAGAAATCGCGGAGAGTGACGAATTGACCGACCTTGCGGCGAATCTTGGCCTTCTCGTAGGCGACGGGGTCGGCGTCGAGGAGGGATTTCCACTCGCCGGCGTTGTAGATGCCAAGTTCGCCGTTTTGGTAAGTAAACGAGCCGTTTCGCGTGGTGCCGGTGGTGGCGAGCGTGACGGTCGAGACTTCGCCCGATTCGGTATAAGCGGCAGGCAGGTTGTCGAGGGCCGCGGTCAGTTTCGGGAGGAGTTCGCCCGGGGTCGGATCGACGGTATATTGGCCGTTGGTAGAGGGGCCGGCATACATCGAACCGTTCATTGAGTGCGTGCCGAGCACTTGCGCGGGGTTCTTCGCGAAATACTCGTTGATCGTGATGGGGACGACTTTGTTGCCGCCGTCGGCGGCAGGAATGGTATCCTCACCGACTTTCTCTTTTTGCTGCCAGGGTGCGGAGAAGGGCGAAGCGCCGATGCCGTCGCGTTTGCGCATGATCACGATGTCGGTTGTGACCTGTGTGCCGGCGTTGGCGGCAAAGGCATCATTGGGCAGGCGGACGGCGCCGATGAAGTCGCCCAGTTCGGAGAGGTAAGCGCGTTGGCGCGGGCTGGCCTCCATCGTGTTCGCCGTGGTGATGAAGGCGACGAGTCCGCCGGGGCGGGCTTTGTCGAGGGCCTTGGCGAAAAAGTAATTGTGCAGGTTCAGCTTCGCCTTGTCGTGGACGGGGTCGAAGGGGCCGTTTTCGGAGAACGGGACGTTGGAGATGACGAGGTCGAACGCGTTGTCGGGCAGGCGAGCGCGCTCGAAGCCGGTCGTCTGGATCTGCGCGTCGGGATAGAGTGCGGAGAAAATGCCGCCGGAGAGCGTGTCGAGTTCCACGCCGAAGAGTTCGGAGGCGCGCATCGTCTCTTCGGGCATGAGACCGAAGAAATGGCCGACGCCGCCGGCGGGTTCGAGGATGCGCCCGCCCTTGAAGCCCATCTTTTCGAGACCCTGCCACATGGCCCCGATGACGCCGCGGTCGGTGTAGTGGGCGTTTTCGGTGGAGTTTCGGGCGGCGTCCCATTCCTCGGGCGAGAGGATTTCCTTGAGGGTGCGGTAGGCTTCGCCCCAAGCGTTATCCCAGTTTTCGAGGGATTGGAGTTTGGCGCGTTCGGTTTCGGCGATACGGGAGTAATAGCCGCCGGCGCGTTCGTTCTTGGCGTAGTTCTCGTATCGCTCGACGTCGGCGCGCATACTGTCGAGTTCGCCCTCGGCGACCTGTTCGCCTTTGAGGCGGTCGAAAGCCTGCGAGAGTGCGCCCCATCCGACGTATTTCGCGAGGGTGCGTTTTTCTTCGGGTGTGGCGTTGCGCTTCTCGGTTTGGAGGCGGCGCAGGAGTTTAATGGCGGCGATGTTGCCGCGGAGGCGGGTCTTGGCTCCGCCCTCCACGATGCTGTCGCCCGCGGCGATGCGGTGGTTTTGTTCGTTTACGCCGAGTGCGCGGGAGCGAGTGATTCGAGCCAGTCGTCGAGCTTCTGCCGCTGCGCGTGCGTCATTTCGTCCGCCGCGGACGTCTCCACTGCCGGGTAAAGCGTTTGGTAGGTCTCTGACATCAGTTCCGATTGCTGGTGATCCGCCAGCTTGCTCCACTCCTGCCCGCGGGCTTTCGTCATTTGCAGTTGCGTCAGGTTGAAGTTGCGGAGCGCCCGCCACATTTCCGTCAGCAGTTCCGTCGGCTTGGACTGCATCATTTGCAGCACTCGCCGGCCCTGCGTTTCCGAATAGTGGTCCAAGATCATTTGACTCGAACTCCGTAAAAGCTCGTCCGCCATTTTGGCCGGCGGGGGCGGGGTCAGGTTGTCGGCTAGAGTTTTCATTGGGAGAGGGCTGTGTTTGAGCGAGCGAGAAAAGGTCGTCGAAGGCGGGGGCGGGGAGCGACGGGATTTCTTTGGCGACGATTTTCTTGGCTTCGGCCTTGTTGCGTTTGGCTTTGGGGGGGAGTTGCTGGGCGTAGTCGCCGAGGAGACTGCCGAACAGGTCGTCTCCGCCTAGGCCGGAGGAGAGATTAGTCGGCGAGGAGGAAAGCGGCGTCTTTCCGGTTGGCCTCTCCGATGTCTCCCCGGGCCTCGATGAGGTCGGCTTTCCGCTCGGGGCTGATGGAAGGGTCGGCGAGTTCTTTGGCGATGAGGGCGAGATTCCGCTCGTCGTCGGGGCTGAATTCTGGGCTGGCTTTGGGTTTGTTTTCCATAGGAACGGTATCCCTACCATACGTTTCACGACGTGTTTCGTCAACCCACTGATTACGCGGGAATATCCGAAACCGTCGGGTTCTGGCAGAATGGTTTTGCCGAGAATTGCCGCCGCTTCGGATGCGGGAACCGAGGGCAGGTTTTCCTTGTTGATCGCGATGTGGAGCGGGGTATCGCTGAGTTCGGCGTAGTTGCCCGGGCGAGAGAGTTCGCGCACATTGGCGCGCCAAGCCGCTTTTCCTTCCTCGGTTCCGTTGGTGCCGGAGGAGATTCCTTTATAGCCGTATGGCGTGAGCTTCTTGATTGAGAACGAGACCGGGACTCCGGCGGCGTTATGGTAGACGTCGAAGAGCGTGTTATCGTTCAGCATCTCCGCGGCGTTCTGATACATCATGCCCTTTTTCTCGTAGGCGGCGACGAACATCGGCCAGACGGTCGGGATGAATTTGAGCCGGGATTCTCGGCCGGCGGAGCGGATGACGCGGAAGTCGCCGATGGGAAATTCGCGCGATCCACCGTCGAGCAACATTTGTTCGTCGCCGGGGAGTTCGGATAGACCGCTGTTGAGCACGCGGCCGATTTCCTCGGCGGTGGCGCGGCGTGCATCGGCCTGCGGATCTTCCACGGCGGCGCGGAGGATTTCGGCGGAGGTCGGTGCGGGCTGGCCGAACATATCACCCTGCTTGGGATCGCCGGCGGCGTATACGCCTGCGGTGTAGCGCGAGAGACCGGCGGTGAGGTCGGCGCGGTTGCGGCGGTTCGCGACCAGGAAACGGAGCAAGGCCTCGTCGAGAGGCGCGCGGGCGCCGTCGAGGGCAAGGTCGGTCTGATTGACGAGACCGTCGAGGGCGACGTCGGCAGACTGGGCGGAGGGCTTTTCGCGGAGAGCTACGGCAATTTCCTGCACGGCGCGCGTGAGGGCCGGGGCGAGGTCGAGGGGGTGGAGGTTCCCGGCATCGATCTGGGCGCGCATCGCGGCAAACGCCGGGGCGACTTCCAGCATGGAGCGGACGAGATTGCGCGTGCCTTCGTCGTCTTCGCCGGCGAGGCGGGAAAATGCGGCCATGCCTTGCTCGGTATCTCCAAAGGCTTTGGCGAAGAGGGCGGCTTGCACGCGGCGGCGGAGGTCGGGCCCGGTGATATTTTCCGCGCGGCCGATGACGGAGCGGACGAACTCGCGGCGGAAGTCTTCGTTTTTCGCAGAGTCGAGGTCGAACTCGGGATTGAACGAAGCGAGGGCGGCGGGAGTGAGGCGGGAGGCGTCGACCTTGGCTTGCTCGACGGCGTTGGTCGCTGCGCCGGAGAACTCGTTGCTCTCCTGAGAGAGGGAGCGGAGTTCGGGGAGCGTGAGCGGGTCGAGGATGTGTCGGACGAGGACGGGTTGCGCGATGGCGTTGACGGCCTCGGCGGTGAGGCCTTTCTCCGCGGCACGTGCAGCGATCGAGGCTTTGAATTTTGCGGCGGTGTCGGCTAGGTCGGGCGCCGAATACATGAGTGCCTTGGCGTTGGCGCGTCCGTTGCCGATGAGCGTTACCGCTTTCCCGTCAACCGTCGCCATGATCGGCGTGCCTCGGTCGGGCGTGCCGGAGAGGAATTCCTCGGTGAGATTAGGATTGGAGGCGATGCGGCGTTGCTGGTCGCGGTAGACGGCGGCGGAGCGGTCGCGCGGTTGGAGCGCCTGCGGGTAGTCGGGGTTGATCGTGCCGTCGGGGTTGTGCGAGGTGTCGACCTGGTTGATGTCGAGCACGAGGTTGACGACGCGGACGGTGCGGCCCTTGTGGGTGACGGTCTCGGTGCTGCCGATTTGCTCAGGATCTACGCCGAGGGTTGCGGCGAGTTTCTGGCGCTCGGCGATTGGTGCGGGAGCCGATGCGCCCGCATCCGGCTTAGTGGAGCCGGTAGCGTTGGCATTGGTGGCGTTCGGCTCTCGCGTGATGGGTTTCGGCGCGGTCTCGGTCTTTCCGGCGGCGGGTGCAGCTTTGGAGCCTCCCGCGTATTCGACGCTCGGGAAGTCGTGCACGACGTCGAAAAGTTCGCGGATGGGAGCGGAGAATCGGATGACGGGGATAGGCGTCTGCGGTGCACCGGTGAGCGCGGCAACGAATTGGTGGTGCCGGTCGAGGATGTAGCCGTCGGACGAGATAAGGATGGAGCGCGGGCCGAACTGACCGCTGGCGGCTTTGGCGACGACGTTCGCGACCTTCTTGGGCGAGTATTCGGCTTGAGAGGGTTTGAGGGAGCCGGGCAAAACTTCCTCGCTCGTGTGCGTGATGCCGCGAGCGGCGAGAAATTGGGTGAGCGCGCCCAAGTGCTCATTCTGGAACTGCGGCATTTCCGAGCGGGGGATACCGAGGGTGCCGGATTCGGGCGCGAAGGCGACCCACTCGCCTTTGAGCTTTTCGCCCTCGACGGTCTCCGCGGTGTTTTGCGCGGGACTGGCGGCGGGGGTCGAGGTGGCCTTTTCGAGGGCCTGCAATTTGAGGGTGACGAGTTCAACGACGCGGTTGACCTCGGCGACGGCCTTGGGGTCGTTTCCGTCGGCGGTGAGCTGGCCGGCAAGGTCGGTGAAGTAGTCGCGCAGCTTGCGCAGCACATCGGCAATCTTGGCTATGACGCCGGGGCTGGCGGTCTCTTCGGAAATCGCGGCACCGTCGAGCGTCAGGCGTCCGTTTTCGACGGCGAGACGACCCTGGACGAGCATCCGCACCATTTCGTGCCCCATCGACCAAGCGCCGGTCGTGCGTGCGCCGTCTTTCTCGCCTTTGCCCTGATTGTAGGCGCGGGTGAACGCGTCGCGGGTGGCCGGGGTGAGTGCGCCCCAAAGGTCGTCGGCTTTCCATGCGCCGGATTTTTCGAGGCGGACGGCGGCGCGGTGAATCGCCTCCTCGCGGATGAGTTGGCCGACGCGCTCGGGGTTGGAGGAAAGGGTTTCGGCATCGGCGCCAAGATCGGCGGACGAGATGACGAGAGTGTCGCGGTTGGCGTCGTAGGAGAAGCCTCCGCTGCGGGAAGATTGGTCGGTGACTTCGACGCGACCGCCGAAGAGACCGGAGTAGCGGCCGACAGTTTCGTTGACGCGTTTCGCGAGGGCGGTGGCGGAATTGGCGATTGTGCGGTCATCGGCTCCGGCGGCGCGCATCCGCTTCACGAGGTGGGGGAGAATCGAGCCGGGGCGAACTGTTAAGGATTGCTTAACAGTTGGGGCAGTCGGCTTGCTGGCGCTCGCCGCTACGGGGGCGGGTTTGCCCGGCTTGGTCGCCATGAACTGCACGTCGCGCACGGGCGTCTTGCTCGTCTCGGCAAGCCATTGCTCGGCGCTGGCCTGATCACTCACGGGGGCGCCGGTGGACGGGACGGTCGCATCGGTGGGGACAACAACGCGCTCGGTTTTCCCGGCATCGTTGGTAAAGGAAACCGAAGCCGACGCGCCCTCCGTCTGCGATCTGACCTTGGCGGGGACGGGGGCGGCGCTCGGTTCAGGCTTTAACAGCCCTTTTTCTTTTTGGATTTGGTTTTCTTCATTTGATTTCGTGGCTCCTTTCGGGGATTGGGTGGCGGGGGTCGTGAGCGCGGCGGTGCGCTCGGTCTCGGTCTCGCGCAAGATACGGCTGGCGGCGGGGGCTTGGTCGACGAGCCATTCGCGGGCCTTGTCGGTCACGACGGGCTGGCCGGCGATGTCACGCACCATGTCGGAGCCGAGTTGTTCGCCGACGGTGGCGAGTCCCTGCTGTTCAGCTTCGGTCAACTGGGCGACGGGCACGCCGACGCCAATCTTGACGAGGGCGTTGGCTGCATCGCGGTTTGCTCCGATGGTCGCCGGGTCGTTGATGGGGGCGTTCGTCTCGGGGTCGATCTGGACGAAGTCGGGCAGGGCGGATGATTGGGCGACGGCCTGCGTGACGTCGACGGCGTGGCCGGCGAGTGAGCGGGCGGCGCTGCCGCGCATGATTTCGAGCTGCGCGAGTTGTTCGTGCAGCGAAAGCATGACGTCTTCCGACGGGTTTTTCTTCGCGGCTTCGGTCGCAACGGCGGTTTCGAGCGCGGTTCGTTGCTCGTCAAGCGGGTGGAGAATCGAAGTCGTCGGTAGGAGCGATTTGACGGCCTCGGTTTCGGGGCGGGAGTAGACGTCGGCGAGTTGGGCCTCGGCTTGGGTGCGGGTCTGGCGTGCGGCATTCAGGACATCGACGACGCGGCGGTAGCGCACGCCGGCGACGACGGACGCAATCGTCGACATGATCGCGGCAGAGCCTCCGGCACCGGTGGCGGAGTCGGCGAAACCTTCGAATAGGTCGCGGTTTTGATCGTAGAGGATGCGGGCGACGGCGTTATTGCCGCCTTGCTGGCCGATTTCCTGCACGGTCTCTTCCGTCATCTCGGCGACGGCGCTACGCAGCGCGGAGCCAATCGAGAACGCTTTGGCGGCGCCGAAACGCTGCACGATGTCGTTGATACCGCCGAGAGCTTCGGTCGAACCGAGGACGTAGCCGAGCCAGCGCGCACCGTCGGCGACGTCTTTGTCGGCTCCGGCTTGGCGGGCCTCGTCATACATTTGTTGCCCTTGGGCGGCGGAGCCAAGACCGGCGACCATGCCGGCGACGGTCCATTTTACGGCTTTTTCGGAGAGCTTGAGACCGGTGGCCAGACCGGCGGCGGCGCCAGCGGGCGCGGCAAATGCGAGGGAAGAGCCGAGGCCCTGCCCAATCGTGCTCATCCAATGATGATCCAGGCGGGCGTCCATCGAAAGGGAGTTGAGGCCTTTCGAGAATTCCTGAATGGCGGTCGAGGCGGCAGAGTCTTCCGGAAGGACGGCGCGCACGGCGCTTCCCGCGGTGTCCATTGCACCAACCCCGACCATTTTGAAGCCGTTGAAAATCTTTTGAGCGACGCTCGGTTCGGCCTTTAGGAAACGGGATGCCTCGGCCCGCAGTTCGGGATTGTTGGCCGGGATGGTGAGGTCGTAGGAGTTGAGCGAAAGGACGTTCGACGCGGTGAGGTCGGGGCGCTCTTTCGAGAGCCAACGGCGGAAGGTGTCGTTATCAATCGCGGCATCGATCGCGGCCTCGGTGGAGAGCTTTTCTTTGACCGCGTATTCGCGGCGCATCGAGAGCGCGGCCTTGGGGTCGAGGTCTCCGCGTTTGGTCGCGGAGTCGATGGCGTCGCGCCATGTCTGGGACTTCGGGGCGCCGGGTTGGCCGAGGCCTTCGGTTTTGAAGGCGTCGGGGTTGATCACGATGCGCCGGCCCGGTAGTTTGGCATAGAGGTCGCCGGAGTAGTTGGAGTCACCGGCGCGGAACGCGGCGGCTTTGGCTGCTTCTTGGATGGACGGATCGCGGGCGAGTGTTTTGCGGATCTCTCCGTCGGCATCGCGGGTGCCTTCGACGACGCGTTGCATGGCGGCACCGACTTTCTGGCTGACGGCGGAGAGGATGCCGTCGGGGGCCTTTTGAGCGGTGCCGGCGTTCTTCTCCAAATTGTAGAGCTGTTCGCCTTGAGCGATGACGCGGGCGCTGCGGCTCTGCTCAATCGCGTTTTTGCGTGCGGGCGCTGAGGCGGCATCGGCCATGCCGGCGAGCTGTCCGACACTGCGGGCATGATCGCGCTCGGCGTCGAGGAGGGCTTTGCGGGTCTCGGCGGCGGTCTTCGGGTCAATGCGACCGGTCTGCACGTCCTCGTTGAGCTTGGCGAAGGACTGGCCAAGGAGCGCGCGGCCGGTTTTCAGATTCTCGGCTTGGCGGGCGATGGTCTCCTGATCGACGACGGATTTCGAGGCGGCGGCTTTTTGGCGCTCAGTTTCGAATTCCTTTTGGAGTTCGTCGGAGCGTTGTTTGGTGCGGCTGGCCTTGACGCCGAACTCTTCCTGCTTGGCGAGGATCTGGGAGAGGACGGGGTCGTCCTGCTCGCTGCGCTTCTGGGTGCGAAGGAAAGTGCGACGTTGCTCGGCGAGGTCGGAGAGTTCGCCGACCTTCGATTGGTGGCCCCAAAGGTCGAGTTCGGTCTTGGCCTGCTCGTGTTTGGCGTAGAGTGCTCCGCCTTTTTCGATGGAGCCGGCGAGAGCGCCGGACTCTTTGGCGAGTTCGTCGACCTGAGATTGGAGGGTTGCGCGTTGGGCTTGGAGGCGCTTGGCCTCGGAAGTGGGCTCTGCGCCGATACCCAGGATTCCGCCGGCGGTCTGTTTTGCGGCCGGGTTGGAGTCGAGGGCGGAAATCTGGCTGTTGAGTTTGGCAATCTGGCCGTCGAGGTCGCCTTTGCGCAGGCGCGCCGAATCAACTTCGGATGCGGCGGTGTCGAATGACTCGCGGAGCGGTTTAAGGCTCTCGTTGCGGAGAGCGGCGTTGCGCTTGGTGCGGAAAGCGGCGGCAACGCGCGCGGTCTCGGGGTCTGCGCTCTGGGCGAGGTCGTCGACGTGGCCGGCGATTTCTCGTTCGCCGCGGAGGCCTCCGAAGTCGTGGTAGAGATTCGGGTCTTTGAGGTCGCCGGAGGTGACGAGCTTCGGGGCGCGGGTTTCGGTCTGGCCGGCTTCATTGCGGCGGGTGAGCGCCCACATTTTCCCGCCGGCGGTGGTGTCGAGCTGGGCTTTCTTCCAATCCGATTGGGAGAACCGGGGCTTTCCCTGTTCGTCGACCTCGGGTTGGAGGTCGCCGAATGAGTCGGTGTAGAACTTTTGGCCCTTGGCGCGGAAATCTGCCTCGCGCTGGGCGTTGGCGGTCTTTTTGGCGACGGTGGCGTCCTGCTTGCGCTGTTTCTCGGCGGCTTGCTGGTTGGCCTGATAGGAGCGACGGAGGGCGCTGGCTTCCTGCTCCTGCTGGCGGTCGTCGCCGGGGCCGGGCAGGGTGAGCGGCGGGGCCGGCGGATCTTCCGTTTCGCCTACCGGGGCGGCGTTGCCGCGGGAGGAGTAGCCGATGCGACGCGCGGAAAGCGAAGGGTTCGGCGGGGTGCCCGCGGAAACGTCCTCCTGATCATCGAAAGCGGCCATTAGTATAAGCGGCGGGGCGTGGGCGTGCGAGCGGGAGTATTGGTCTCGTCGGGGGCGGTATCGTCGGTGCCTATGGCGCCGGGCGCCGGCTTCTTCACGGGACGGCCTTGCGCGTCGATGTCGGTGCGGGGCGTGGAGAGACGTCCGTAGTTGGTGCGGGCGTCGCCTCCGTAGCTGCGGCCGGGGTTGTCGGCGGGCGAAAGGGGTTGGGCGGCGGAGTAGCTGCCGGGCTTGGCATACATGCTGCCGCGGTAGCTGTTGACGTTTACGCCTCCCATCCCGGCGCGTTTCAGCGCGGACTTGTTGGCTTCGAGGTAGGCGTCGGACTCATCGGGTCCGGGGCCGTCGGGTTCGTCGCCGGGCTGATTCACCGCGGGCGTCGAAGCGCCGGAGATGGTGCGGGAAGGAGATTGGCCGGGTGCACGTCCCTCGAATCCGGCGGCGTAGCCTTCTTGGGACTGGCGGTCGGCTTGGCCCTGTTCGAAGGGGGAAAGGCGGCGCGGAGTGATGCCCTGCTTCACCATTCCGCCGATGCGGGAGACCTCCTGTTCGGCGCTTTGGCGGGCGCCAAGGCGGGCGAGTTCGCTGCTGGTGAGGCGTTGTCCGTCGGCCCGCTTTTGCATGATGCGGCGGACGGCGAGGTCAGGTGCGTCGAGTGTGGTAATGCTTCCGGCCATGGTCGGTTTCCTCATGCGGATGGGTTGGCTGTCAAAAACTGAACGTGTTGCTGTTGGAGCAACGTAGACAGAGAGTCAACAAACTACGAAAATTGAGAACGGTGGTTGAGTTGCAAACGGCGGAGAGCTTCGGCGCGGGCGATGTCGGGCGGGAGTGGTCGCTCGATGACTTCCTCGACATATTCGGTCGCGCTGGCGATCACTTGGAGGCCGATGGCGGCGCCGAGGATGTCGTCGTCGTGGTGGCCGGTGTCCGCTTCGCTGCGTCCGCTGTCTTTCACGATGAAGTTCTTGGCCTCGCTCAAGAAGTGCGGACACCAAATATCCAGGCCTTCGCCGTCGGTGCCTTGCTCGCGGATGGCCTTGGCGAGAGTTTCAATCAGGCGCTCGCGGGTCTGCGGCGTGGTCTGCCAGCCGTAGGCCTTGGTGGTGGTCTGTTCGGTGCGGTTGAAGACCTCGCGGACGTAGATATTCGCACCGCGGAGCTTGAGGAGTTCCACGAGGCCGCGGTCCATGTTGATTTCGGGGACGATAAGGCATCCTTTGCGCCCGCCGTAGTAGCGCGCGACACGCCAAATTCGATCTTCCAAAATATCAATGTCCCAGCGGCAAGGCGGGGCGATACGGGCAACGATGGCGGGAGGCACCCAGCCGACACGGTTTTCGAAGTAGCCGGCGCGCCACACGGGGACGCCGTGGCAATCGGGATCGTCGGCCCCGGCGACTTGAGTAGCGCCCGTCATGGTGTCCGCGGCGACGAGGTAGCGGCAACCGAAACGCGGGTCTTCCCATTTCCAGAACTGGGCCTCGGTGTCGGTGGTGTGACGCCAGACGACTTGTTCGCTTCCGCGCTGCTCGTCGAGCACGCCGTAGGTTGCGGCGCGTGCGCGCACTTTCTTTTCGAGCTGTTTGAGGCCGGCGGAGTTGAACCGGCGGCGTCCGGACTTGAGAAAGGCGGTCTCCCACGAGTGGGGATAGTCTTCATTGAAGACCTCGGGGTCTTTGCGGCACTCATTGAGGATAGCCTGACGACGCCAAGCGAGTTGTTCCCAGACGTCGAAATTTTCAACGACGGTTCCGAGGCGGGTAAACGGGAGGTCGGAGTTTCCGTAGGTGTCGATCAACTCTTGTTCGCCGAAATACCACGGTTCACGGTCGAGCGTGTTTTGGATGTCGATTTTCTGCTCGGCGGTGAGGCGGACGGCGGAATCCTCGAAGACGAACCACGGGGTAAAGATGCGGATGTAGTCGCCCGGCTTGATGGATTTGCCGGCGAGGAAGTCCTCGGCGTCGACGGCCTGGCCCCATCGTTCGTAAAAGTCACCGCTCGCGCCGTAGGCGGTGGTTTCGAGGATGACGACGGTTTCGGGGAGCAGGGGAACGCACTTGAGCGCGCCGCCGAGAATCTTTCCGGCCTCCTTGACTCCGGCCTTGGCCCAGCGGGCTACCTCGGTCGCGAAGAGAAATTGAAACGTGCCGGAGCGGGCAGCTTCCTTGTCCTCCGCGGTCTCCGGGACGATTTTGGAGCCATTGGTGAACTCGCCGCGCTCGGTATTGATCGCGCCCTCGTTGCCCCAGTCGAAGGTGTCGCGTTTGTGGTAGTGCTGCACGATTTCCCACGCGTTCGTCGTCTGGGAGTATTGTCCGCCGATGACGCACGCGCTGGTGCGTTTGCGGCGCATGTCATGGTAGCACCAACCGCCGGAAAAGGTGGTCGAGCCCTTTTGCCGCGGCTTCAAATTTAGGATACGGATGGGGATGCCGAGTTCGATGCAGCGGGCGCGAACGCGCGTCATCTGCTGCTGCATGAAGTTCAACCGCACTTCGCCCGGCTCCAACACGCTGCCTTCTTTTAGGACAATCGAGCCGTGCCGCTCGACCCACGCGCCCGGGTTTTTGCGGATCGCGGCCTTGGCTTCTTTGATGACGGATGAGAAATCGGACATGGGTTAGGGCGGGGCTAGGGCGGGTAGGTGTAGTCGCTACTCGTGGCAGACATCGTGCCGCCGGTGTAGGTAAACGAAATCGGATAGCTGCCGGCGTTACCGAAGCACACGTAAGGAAAGGAAACTCCTCCGATGGTGAAACTGCCGGTATTTACGATGTAGGGAGGATGACTGGTCGAAATATTAGCTGGGTTGGACCATCCGAGCCGGCCCGGCGTCCCGCCTAAGTAATAGTTTCCGGCTAATGCATCCAAGCGGTATTCAATCGCGAATCTCCCCGGCCTATCCGGATCGGATCGCACCACGAAATCCGACCGGAATAACGTAGGGAACTCAGGCGCCGCGGTAGTCGGCCAATCATAATCAGCTCTTAGCGAAAGAACAGTCGATCCCCCGCATATTCGTTCGCGCGGCGATGTCGTAGAAAACGGAACATCTGAAAATGTATGTGATTCCGATTCGTAATACGGAATAGCTGCGCCGCTCGCTAACCAAACAACAAGATTCAAAAAATCGCCCGTCGCTTGGGGCGGGCCTATGCCGATTGTTCCTGTCGCATGGGTATAGTAGTATAGCGGGTCTTCGTGGGGCCGGTCATAAATCATTGTGGCCGTCGCCGCAAAAGTGAATGTGACGCTTTTAAGGTTCCAGTAGAACCGCATCACTGCTTCGAGCGAAAGGTCGTAAACAGTATCATATTTATAAATTCCCATAACCGGGACGCTTGGGCAGAACGGAAACGGCCGGTGATGCTGGAACCGAGTGGCCGTGCTCATGGCGTTGGGTTAGTCGACCACGTCGGCATCCAGCGCGTCGCGGGCGTTCCACTATCGCAAATGGTAAACTCCTCGAACGTCGCGCCGGAGGCGATGAGGTCGGCCACTACGTCGCTATCGGGGTTGCCGCCGCCGTGGCGGCGCACGTAGTCGCGGAGGCCGTCGATGTGCTCGGGATTGAGCACGGTGGGCGGCGTGTGGCCGAGGCGCTCCAGGCGCGCGGTTTCGTTGCCCGTGAGCTTTTGGCCGGCGCCCTGTTTCGCGAGGGCGGTTTTGACGTAGAGGCTGGAGGACTCGAAGGCCATCAGACGGGGAGCGCGGTTTGCGTGGGGATCGTGGCGGTGACGATGGTTTTACGGTAGTATTGCGTGCCGCTGCTATTGATGAACGCGGGCTCTAGCTCCGCGGAGAGGGTGTAGGTGTTGCCATCGGGCGCGGCGGGCCCACCGGTCACCTGGAGGGAGTAGGGCCAGCCGTCGCCGATGCCGAAAACGCGCTCCTCCATGCAGGACTCCAGGTAGCCGGTCGTGCTGCCGCCGTTGAAATACGTCGGCGTGGAATCGACGGAGCGGTAGCCAAGCAGGGTGACGACGGGTGATTTGGGGTATCCGTTCCACCCCCAATACTTCGCATAAATGGTTGCCCAGGTATCGGGGTTCCAAAGCGTATAGGATAGCGCTCCAATGGAACTGCTCGTCTGATAGGTGACGGTGACTGTAGCATCAATGAGCACCGTGATGGGTGGGCTGCGGAAAACATCGTAGCAGGTCTTGGTAAAGCCGGCGGCTGTCGAATTGGTCGAGATGACCTTGGCGCGGCCGGGGTAGGTGAAGGGGCGCTTCGTGGTGTATTGCTCGGCGTAGCCGCTCGTCGGATCATAGGCGCCGGTTTTGTCCTGGAGGCAGGTCGCGGTGTAGCGGGTCACGCCGTCGACGAGTTCGGTGGTAAATGCGATGACGACGCCCGGGGGGATCGCGTAGGTGCCGAGCGCGGTGCGCACTTCTTCGTAGAGGCCGCGGCCGGCATCGCGGCGCGTGGTGGAGATCGTGCCCTCGCCCTCGGCCCAACGGTAATCGTAAACGAGGTAACCGGATTCCTTGCGCTGGTCCTGGGAAATGAGGGTGACGGTGCCGCCGATGGTGGCGCTCGGGGCGCTCGGTGCGGAGTCGAGTCCGAGCTTGCCGTAGATGACGAGCTTGCCGCCGTTGTGGATCGTCTTGCTCTCGCTCGCGGTGCCGGTGCCTTTTGCCCACGTCGTCGACCAAATGCGATGGCCGTCGACCTCCTGCACTTCCTTACTCGCGAGCACGTAGCCCGAGAGCGAGGCCGGCCGCATATCGGTGCTGGGATCGGTCAGGTAGCGGATGGATACGCGCGTGATGCCGCCGGTAGCGCCGGCATCGATGCTGTTGATGTAGTCGGTGGAGCGGGAGATTTCACCGTCGCCGGCTGCGAAACTGTAGGAGTAAACGGTATATCCCGCCTCGATTGTGCTGGCCGTGCCGGTGAGCACGTAGCCGCTCGGGGTCGAGGGCGCGGTGCCGAGGCTGCGGATGGTGCGGATATGCAGCATCCCGTTGTTCTTGGTGTCGTCGCTGGTGGAGATTTCTCCGGTGCCTTTGGCCCAGGTCGTCGTCCAAATGCGGTGGCCATCGGCCTCGCTGAACTCACGGCCGACC
>ERZ724522.186-NODE-186-length-39988-cov-7.082764_pt1 | contig 39988 bp, 53 predicted proteins | sample MGYA00376055_ERZ724522 | MGnify/ENA primary metagenome ERZ724522 (study PRJEB28724, sample SAMN07190884) | wastewater metagenome | isolation source: effluent of sewage treatment plant in Hong Hong | place: Hong Kong | collected 2016-03-17 ... | reverse complement strand
CCCTGTCGATCGCACGGCTGGCGGCGGTGGTGGCGCGATGCGAGCTCCACGTGGGGACGGACTCGGGCGTGACCCACAAGTAACGTGCGATTTGATCTGACCAGAATTTTCAAAGGTTTGTCCAAAGTCGGGGCGATTGAGGCTTTGGACGGGTCCCCAAGAACGCCAAGTCGGGGAGGATTCGGGGTGTTTAAACGGTCCTGAATGGCCGTTTGAGGATGGTGAATCAGCAGCTGGAACCACCGCCGCCGGGGCCGGAAATGGTGGTGTAGCCGACGCCGGCGGGGGGCACCGCCCCGATGCGAACGACCGCATACTGACGAATTTCTGCGGTAGTTGCGGCTGATTCCCAAGCGTCGTCGAAAGCTCCAGAGTCGACGACCAGCCATCCGGACTGGTTGTAGAAGTACTCGGTTGGGCTGCTCGCAAGAACCTCCTCAGCGCCGAACCAGACCGCTCGCCTGACGCTTCGGGTCACGCTATAGAATCCCCGCCTGCCAATCCACAGCCGCTCGCGAACGCAGGATCGACCCCGCTTGTAAGTGCTGCTCAGGTCGAACTGGGTGTTGCTCCCGGTGTGGTTTGCCCCAGCCTCGATGGCTACGACGATCCGGCCATCCACGGGCCCCGGGACGAGGGCGGGCGCGTAGGTCAGGCACTGAGGCTCCCCGGCGAAATGGCGGGCGGGCGCCCACTCGTCCGAATAGCCGGAGACGGTGTATGGGGCGGTGACGGCGGCGGAGCTGGCGGTCTCCGCAACACGGGCAACGTGCATGGCCTGCTCGGCGAGGCCGATGGGGTGGGCTTCGGGGCTGTCCAGGATGGTGGCGCAGTCGGCCTGCAGCTGGCCGAATGTGTAGGGATCGGTGAGGAGGAGCGTTCCCCCCGCTCCACCGACCGAGTCCAGGGCTCGCGCACCAGCCGCGACCCAGTCGAAATCCTCCGACCTGGTGGTGAGCGGGGAACCCGTCGAAAGGCCGGACCACCGGTCCATGGCTCGGGTCGATCCATAGCCGGTCAGATCGGGGCCGTAGGGGGATAGAGTCAGGCAGGCGTTGAGGGCCCCATCCTCGAGGTAGTACGGCCACCCCTGCTGGATCTTCACCGCCCGGACGACACGCCAGGCCCCCGTGACGTTGCTGCAGGGGCACCCGGTCCCGGCACCGAATCGAACCAGGCCGAGATAGCCGGGATCAGGCATCGTAGGGCTCCGAGCAAAGGACGAGCATCCGCTTCTCCACGCCGTTCACGCAGACGCTGACCTCGCGGACGGTGACGGTCTTCCCGAGGCATAGAGCGCCGTCCAGGTCGATGGCGCCGTTGGAGCGGATAACCAGCCTGGAGCGGGTGACATTTCCAGCGCTGGCGTTCTCCAGGCGGGTCGATTTCGGGAGGGCGAACCCGGTGCTCGCAACCCCGGAGGAGCGCCCATCCCGACGGGTGATGACGAGGCGGAATCGGTTGACCCTGAGCAAGTCGATGAGGTCCCGCGGCCCGAGGTGGCCGGGGGGCCCCACGGAGAGCCGGGTGGTGAGAGATCCAACATCCTCGATCACCTCCTGGACAGGGGCCGCCATGGTGGACCAGTCGGCATGGCCACCATCGATCGACAGGCGGTTCCCGGGACGAACTCCGGCGCCGGCGCCGTCGCCCACGACGCTGATGGTGCCCTGGTAATCCGCCACGCTCAGGGACTCGTAAAGGCTCTGGGCCAGACCCACGGGCACGGACTCCCCGCTGACGAATTCCTGCAGGGTCTGGTAATGGCCGGTGGCGACATCGGTGGTCTGGATGTTGACCGTGAACGTCTTTGACTGGTCGTCGATGACCTCACCGGCGTCGTCCTTGATCTGGAGGGTGACGCGGATGGTGACGGTCTCCTGCTGGGAGGATCCATTCATCCAGTCGGCGATCGCTCCGCCGAGCAACTCGCGAGGCAGGGGATCGATGGGATCGGAGCCCTCAGGATCCTCGGAGGCGCCGCGGGTGACGGAGTCGATGCTCAGGATCGTGGCGCGCGCGTCGTTGAGCCAGGGCTCCTTGGTCCTGAGCCATGCCCGCCACTCCTCGTTGGTGGTGGGGAGTGCCTCGGAGCGCACGTAGGCCGACGCGTGGACGGCGGTGCCTCCGGCGAGGTCGACGGTGAGGAGGAGGGCGCCGAATTCCTCCCCGGTGGCGCCGGGCGGCCAGGCGTCCACGGAGACGGAAGCGATCGACTGACCGTCGACGCTGGCGACCTGCTCGTACTTCAGAACGACGGACGGGACGACCAGGTCGGTCCGGGGTGTGAGGTCAACGGCGACGCGCTCGGCGGCGTAGGCCACGCGAACGGACTCGAGGTCAGCCCGGCGCCGGGCGTGGAACGTGGGGGGGGTGGTCGCGTAGTCGAACCAGGTGACGCAATCGGGCATCCAGCGGAACTGCTTCCGAATGACCTCGGAGGCGGTGGTGTCCCGAACTTCATCGGATGGGATCTGGATCTCTGGAAGTTCGGACTTGAGCCACTGGAATGGAGCGGAACCGTACTGCCCGATCGCGCGGTCCCGGGTCCAGACCAGGGCGTCGTCGATCTGATCCCGCGTCGACCACGGGAGACCCGTGTTGGTGAGGTTGAGGAGGCAGTGGGTGCGCAGGACGTCGGCGCTGCCCTGCTGGGCCCAGGGCTGCTGGTAGACCACGCGCTCCAGGTACCACCAAGGACCGGCCACCTCGTAGGCAAAGACCCCGGAGTTGCCGGCGGCCGAGCGGCGCACTGAGACCACCCGGCCGCGGAACCAGCCCACCCCGTCGGCCTCGATCGAGATCTCCGAGCTATCGGGGAACGGTGCCTCCCCAGTGATGTCCAGACCATCCACGAGGAAGGTGACGGAGTCGGCCGCCATCGAGGACCGACGCCGCTGGAGAGTGGTGATCCGCCAGTCCGCGAGGGACCTCGAATCGCCGTTGCAGGTGAGGGTGTAGACCATGGGTCAACGTCCCAGTGAGGTCGCGAGAGACGCCAGGCCGGCCCTGATCTTCCTCTCCAGTTCCGCGTTTTGAATGGCCAGTTGATCGGCCTTCAACGGGTGTTCGAGGGGCGGGTGGAGACGCGCGGTAACCTGACAGAGGAGCAGCTCCAGGCTGCGCTCGAGCGCGCGAAGTTCAGCCATGGTCATTTGTTGAGGGCGTTGCGCTGGCTGGCTTCGAGGGCGTCCAGGCGTTTCTCGAAGCGCGTGACGACGGAGACGGTCCTTCCCAGTGCCCGCTCCACGCTGTCGAGGGCGCCTCCGACCTGCTGTCCTACTCCCGCGGCTCCTCGCTGGATGGCTTCAAGCTGGCGCTTCGCGTCGTCTCCGGCGGCGCCAGTGAGGGCCATGGAGGTTCCGACAGCTTCCTTCTGAGAGTTGATGCCGTAGAGGGTCTCCCGCTTGGCCATATCCGCCGGGAGTTTTGAGCCCTGGAATTCCGATAACGCCGCCTGGTACCTCGGGACAAGCATGGCTTCCGTTTCCCGAAGCGCGGCAATTTGAGCGCGTTGAGACGTTAGCGACACTGGTCCCAGCCTCTTGGCTGTCGCCCACTGGCTCCATAGATCGCGCAGTTTCTCCGCTCGTCCTGAATCAGGCGCCGACGTGAGAGTGATTGCTCCACCAACGGCCGCTGCCGTGGTCCTAGGATCAGCCGCCTGAACCTGGTCGATCTCCCTCCGGATCGCTTCGGCGCGCTCATTCGCAATGCGAGCTGCAGTTTCCCTGGGCCCACCAACACGAACCTCCTCCTCTAACGCCGACCGTCGCCGCCTCACGTCGGAGAGCTGGGTTCCGAGATCCTTCACAGCCCGCTCCTGGGATGATAGAATCTCAAGATCCCGGGCCTGCTCCCGGTCGTACTTGGCCTTCGCAGCGGCGCTTCGAATGGCCGATCGCGCCTTGTCGCCGCCCCGCTTGGAGATCTTTCCAGACGCTTCCGCCTCATCCACCCGAAGGAGATCCAGAGCCATCTGCGCGTCCGCCACCTCGTCAATGGCCGCCTGCTTCGCCTTGATCGCGTCCGTCTCCGCCTTCGTGCTCTTGACGATGGCATCGGAGAGCTTGGCCACGCCCTCCAGCTGGGCCCGGTAGCTCGCCAGCGCCTTCTCCGCATCGCCCGTCTGGTTCGTGAGCCCGTCGAGTTGCTCCACCGTCCCGCCGAGGATGTCCGCCCAGGCGGACGTGACGTTGAGGAGCCCTCCCAGGACAGCCTGCAAGACACCAGTGCGCGCGATCTGGCTCCCGATCGCCTCGAGGAGGTCGCTGGTCGAGTTCTTCAGGGCTGCCCACTGCCCATTGAGGCTCTTCGCCTGAGCCTCGAGCTGGCCACCACCGCGGCGCGCCAGCTGCTCCTGGAGATCGTTGAGCTTCTCGGTCTGGGTTCCGGCATCGCGGACGGCGATCCCGTACCGCGCGAACATGTCGAAGTTGCCCTGCAGCGCACGGCTGTAGAGGTTCGCTGCCGAGCCGACGTCCCCAATGATTCCGGCGAGGTTCTTCACCGCCTCCACGTCCATGCCGATGCTCTCGGGCGTGGACCCGAACTGGATCAGGCGGCGCAGGACCTCCAGCCACTCGTCGTCGGCGACGGCCGTCGTCGCCTGCAGCTCGCCGGCCAGTTCCTGAAGGCGCTCCCGGAATTCCCCCGACAGGAGACCTCGCTGCGCCAAGGCCGCGTCCAACTGGGCGACCTTCTCCTGGGCGTCCGCATACTCGCTCACCGCCTTGGTGAGACCTGTGAACGCGCCGGCGAGGGAGGCCAGCACCGCGGAGGCCGCGGCGAGTGGACCTCGGATCACACCAGCGATGCCGTCGATTGCCTTGGAGGCGGCGCCGCCGCCCTCCTTGATTCGCTTGAGGAACCCCTCAACCTGCCCGAGAGCGCCCGTGTTCTCGGCGGTCGTTTTGACCCGGATGTCGACCTTCGGATCGGCCATGGAGTACTCCTCGGATCAGTCGAGCCACGACACCACGCGCCATCGGGAGGCGGCGCCGTCGTAGACGAGCACGGCCGTGGCGGCGCCGAGGCTGGTCAGGTCGCCCAGGCTGGGCGTCAGGATCCTGTTCGCCGCCGTGCCATCGACCGAGGAATCGTAGGAGATCGTGAAGGCGTTGGGGCCCGGGTGGGCGATGACGAGGATTCGGCCGTCCACGCCACCGGCGATTCCGTAGACCCAGAAGCTGCCGCCCGGATCAGTGACCCGCGCGAATGATCCGTTGATGGTCGCCCCGCTGTTTCCCCCGGCGGTCGGCGCCCAGGTCGTCCGGGACAGCCGCAGATCGGCGACCGTGGTGGTCCCGGACGCGGTGGTGTTCGAGACCGTGCTGCCCGAGACGACGCCGCCGGCCATCACCCCGATCGTGCCGCTGACGGTGACCCCGGTGAGGGTGCCGTTCGTGGCGTTGACGGTGGCCATGTTGAGGGTCGGCGCGGTGAAGTTCCCACCGGTCATCGTGCCCGCCATGGTCGCGTTGGAGACCGTGTTCCCGGAGAGCAGGCCGCCCGAGATCTGCCCCGCGGTGCCGCTGACGGTGACCCCGGTGATCGTCCCGTTCGTCGCGTGCACCGTGGCGTTGGTGAGTACGGGGGCGCTGAACGTGCCGCCCGTGGCGGTGCCGGCGATCGTCGCGTTGGAGACCGTGTTCCCGGAGAGCAGGCCGCCCGAGATCTGCCCTGCGGTGCCGCTGATGGTGACCCCGGTAATCGTCCCGTTCGTCGCGTGCACCGTGGCGTTGGTGAGGACGGGGGCGCTGAACGTGCCGCCCGTGACGGTGCCCGAGACGGTCACGTTGCTCGCCTGGAGGGTCCCGGTCGTGCGGGTTGTGCCGCTCAGGGTCTTGTCCCCGGCGATGGTCTGCGACGTGGATCGATTGACAAAGTTCGCCAGGGCAGGAGTCGCGGCGGGGAACGTGTTCGTGTTGGCGTTGTCGCCGATGGTCTGGACCAGTTGGTCGGCGACGAAGCCCCGCACCGGCGCCGGCTCACCGCTGGCCGGGACGCGCACGGTGACCAGGGAGATTCCCGTGGTGTTGGTCGCGAGGGTGATCGTTCCCCAGGCGCCGGACAGGCTCGCGGCCATGGCGCCATCCAGCTGGGTCCGGAGGCTGACGGAGTTGGTGGCGGGCATCCCGGGAACCACCGACGTCGGGAACTCCCAGGTGGACGCATGGCTCCAAAGGTTGGAGGCGACGGCTCCGGTGCCTCCGGCAGGGATCAGGATCTGCGTGTCCGAGGCGGTGACGTTCGTGACCCACGTCCGAGTCGACCCGTTGACGGTGATCGTGGCGCCGTTGGTCGGAGTCGCGGAGACCGAGACCGTGGCGGTGATGAGCGACGCGCCGAGGGCGGGCTGGCAGGAGGGCAGCCAGGCGACGGCCGCGAGCAGGAAGATGGCGAGGCGGCGAGGCGTGGTCATGGTCAGAGGGAGATGATGGAGTCAATGGCCGCTCCGGAGTCATCGACGCCGATGATCCGGCCGTACGCGCCGCTGGGGCTCTTGAGGAGGATGGTCCGGCCCGCGGGATTCTCGGGCATGATGGCGGCTCCCAGGAGGCCCCGGGTCTGTTCGGCGGTGAGGTACTGCGGATCGCCAGGTGCCGGAGTGGTCTCGCCCTCGATCAGGTGGCCATCCTCGCGCACCGTCAGGGTGGCGCAGCCGAGAGTGACGTTGCGCGGCACCGGATCGTCGGTGATCGCACTGATCACCAGCCAGAACTGGGCGCTGTCTTGGCCGCCCAGATCGAGGTTGGTGTCCGAGTAGGTGAACGCGAACAGCCCGTGGTAGGAGGTGCCGCCGCTCCAGTCCCCGGCGGTCAGTCCGGTGTTCAGATCGACGGCCAGGAGCGTCTGGGACATCAGCGCCGCTCCAGTCTTGCCGGTGAGCGCCTTGACCTCGCATGTGATGGAGGTGAACTGGGAGACCGCCAGCAACTCGGAGTTGCCCCAGAACAGGGCGAACTCGATCGACAGATCGGTCCCGCGCCAGATCTCCGGATCCGCACCGGAGCTGAGGTTCTTGAAGCTCGTGACGCGGGAGACGTCCAGCGCGCAGCGCAATCGGGCCCGTCGGAAGGTGGTTGCCATGGTCAGGTCTCGGTTTCGGGATTGCGGAGGAGCACCTGGCCGCCAATCAGGCTGTAGCTCCAGCGCGTATGGAGGCCGATGTGTTCGACGAGGCTCACCCGGGAGCAGACGGCGTCGGCGATCCAGCGGCTAAACCGGCCGTTGGTGGCCGAGATCGTGAGCGTTCCCGAATCCGGCACCTCGTCAGGATGCGAAAGGATGAACGCCTCTGCCTCCTCCTCGGAGGCGTGCAGCCGGGCGACAGTGAACTGGATGGTATTTCGACGCTGGCCCCGCGGAAGGGTCGAACCGTAGACGCCGCCGATGTAGTCGACGGCCTGCACGATCCGGTCCTGGTCGATGGCTAACCCAGATGGGCTCTCGCGATCGCCGCCGGCGATCATGAATGTGCCGAGCCAGATCTTCACGGCCGTGTGCGAACTCCAGACGCCTACGAGGTGGCGACCGCGAACAGGGGCTGAGCGACGCCGGTCGAAAACTCCCGGTTGGCCACGAACTCCACCTCGCCGATCCGGGGCGTGGTGTTCCCGTAGCGGAGGGGAGCAGTGCGGATGTTGGCTTTGCGCACGGTGACGACGACCCCGGTGCCGCTGATCACCAGGTTGTTCGCGCCGGCCAGCAGGCTGCGGCCCCTGGCATTCCCGGTACCCTGGACGCCGATGGCGGTGATCAGCTGGGCCTGGGAAATCCCGACCGGCTGGCAGCGCGCGACGACCGCGATCCCTCCGAGGGTCATGTCGATCAGGCCGCCGGCGTCCGTCGAGACGTCGCCGAACGAGGTTTCAAAGCTGACCGTGAACCCCTCGAGGGTCTCAAAGCTGCTCCAGGGCGGACTGGCTCCCCAGGCGGCCGTGTACGGCTGCGTGAGGATGGCCGACGGCGAAAAGGTGATGTCGCTGTATGCATTGGACGCCTCGGCAACCAGGCTGTCCGCCGTCGTCCAGGGGATGGTATCGGAGCCGATGCCAGTGAACTCGACCTGGCCGATGAGCGTCCGGGTCGTGCTCAGGATGATGTCGGGCATCTTGGTGACGGCGGCGGCGCTGAGCGTCACCTTCCGACCGTCGGCTCCCTGGATGACCAGGGGCAGATCGGAGCCGGTGAAGATCGAGGCGCCGATCGAGGTGGAGGCATAGGGCCAGAGCACCGATAGGTTTTCCCACTCGCCGGCGGGCGTGAACCGCACGCGCGCCACGCGCTCGCGCACCCGTTCGTCGACCTTGCCGTGGATGGCGGTTTCGACGGGAAACGTCTCGACGCCGAGTTCGAACTCGATGTCGCCCTTGGAATGGAAGGTGGCGCCGTTGAAGGTGACGATCGCGGGCCCGCGAACGAACGCTGTGCGAGAGATCATGGTCGGTGGGGTTCGGGATGACGGGTGACGGAGACGGTCAGGCGGTGGGAGTCGGCTGCGGCTCCGGTACCGGAGGGACCGCGGTCGTGGAATCGCTGGTCCTGAACTGCGGCGCCGGCGCCGGAGATTCCCCGGCGACCGGATCCGCAGTCGGTGCAGCGGGCGGCAGGCTGCGCTGGCGCACGTAACGGCCCGCGAAAAGGAGGTACAGATCCCACATCGGCGGATCCGCGACACGGGGTTTTCCGGCGGCGCCAAGGGCGGTCCACTGGCGGTCGCGCTCCACGTACGCGCGGAGGGCAGCGCCGCCCGCCTCCCCCTCGCTTTCGCCCGCGAACCAGTCAAGCACCCGGCCGCGTCCATTGAACACGACGGCGATGTAGGGTTTGCCGGGCAGGTTGCTCGTCCGGGGTCGGGCGGATGATCCGGTGACAGCCTCGGTTCCATCGGGCTTTACGAGGCGCTTGAGGTAGACGGGGGTGTCCATGGTCAATCGAAGACGGCGGCCCTGCAGTCGGAGGCGATGTGATCGGCGGCGTAGGCTACAGCCCGCAGGAGACCGGAGCGCCGGATCTGGATCGTGCCGTTGACCTGCCGAGCCTGGTCGTTGAGGGGGGCGGGGTGGGAGCCGTCCAGCGTGTAGTAGATCGCCGCGCCCGGAGTCTCGCAGGCGATCGAGACGGTGATGGGCGCCGCCGCCGTGGCCTCGCCGCGGTCGGGGAAAATCGTCGGCGCCGTGACCTTGGGAACGCGCTGTAACGGGCCTTCGACGGCCGAAAAATTGACCTCGTAACAGACCGGCGCCTTGGGGTCGAACACAGGGACGATGTGCGGGCTGTCGGCCACCACGATGCCGGCGATGCCGTTCGGCTGGTAGTGGTGGAGCACCCGGGAGACCCGGCGCGCGAGGGTCAGCGCGTCCTTGCCGGTCCCGGAGTCGCCCATGTTGAACGTGGGATCCTCCAGGATGCGGATGGTGATCTCCGCCTGGATCTCCGGGTCGGGGAGGTTCGGGAACTCGATCAGGCCCGAACAAGGGGTGACGATGATGCAGGCTCCGCAGCGCCCGAACTTCCCATCGACGACCGCCAGCGCCGAGTCGATGTCGCTGGAGAGATCCCCCTTGCGCTCCGTCAGGACCCGGATGTCCGCGAGCACCTCATCCGCCGCGAGGCGGCCGGCGATGTCCTCCTGGAGGACGGCGAGGGAGCGGTCGGGGCCGAGTGCGAGGTCGAGGGTGGAGAGCGGAGCCGTCAACGGCTCCCACTCTGCCTGTCTACCAGACGCTGCAGGTATCCCCCGAGGGAGTTACGAGCGGCATCCTGCATCTCGGAATCGGTCGGCAACCAGGTTCGATCGCCCCTCTGCGTGACCCGGCGGACGAGGCGATACATGATCTCGCCGCCCTCCCACTGGGCCGTGACGATCGAGCTGCGGCCCACCCGGACTTTCTTCTGGGCCACGGCCCGCTTCTTTACGAGCACAGGACCCAGCCCAGGCACGATTTCGAACTCCAGATCCTTCCGCTCCCGGGGCGAGGTCCCGTAGGCCTCGGCCCGCATCGGGATGGCAAGGTACCGCGTCCTGGTGGGGAGGATCGTGCCGCCCTCGAGGCGCTGCCGGAACCCGACATGGTTGATCGACACCACGGCGCCATCCTCCACGACCCGAAATGTCGTGCTCCTGGCGGCGGCGGAGGCGAAATTGGTGCGGCGGCCGCCGAGCTGGTTCCGATGGGTTCGGTTGCGGTCGTAGAGGTGTTCCCTCACCCGGTTCTGCACGGCCCGGCCCGCCACCTGGCCCATGTCCCGCGGGTTCAGGTGGGAGGCCAGCCGCTGGAGGACGGGGCTGGCCTGGTCGTAGACCTGGATGCTGAGACCCATCAGGCGAGGGTGGTTTCGACGGCAGCCGTCCACTCGGTGGACCAGACGCTCGAGGCCGTGACGTTCTGCCCCGGGCCGTGGTCGAAATAGAACTTGTTGTAGTACTCGCTTCCGGCGACCCAGGCGTTGTGCGTGCCGGTGCCCCAACTGGCCATCTCCATGCGCGCCGAAACGCCGCTCGTGGCGCCCCAGGCCCGGATGAAATCCCCGGTGGCGCTGATCACCTCGGTGAACCCTCCGGTGGCAACGTTCTGTTCGACGCAGAGCGGGCCCACGATCGCGGCGTCCGTCACTTGGGTGTCGTCCTCGCCGACCACGCGCTCGATGGGAAGCATGGCAAGGTACCCGTGATCGATGGTCACGCTCGCGGCCCACTCCACCCGCTGCCGACATCGGATGCCGTCGGAGGTGAACGTCAGTCGCATCGTACGGTAGGCCAGCGGCGTGGTGGTGCCGTACCGGTACACCGTCGACCTCTGAACCAGCTCCCACTCCCGGCAGGTGTGGTTGGCCGATCCGGACGGGGCCTTGGAGCCGTCCCGAAACATGATCGCCGACGACTGCTCCTCGTGGCCATGCCAGGTGCCGACCCAGTCTCCGGCCCCGGACACCATGACCGCAAACTCCCAGGCGCCGTCGTCCACGACGCTGATCCCGCCGAACCGATCGCGGACGTAGTCATGGGCGCCGTTGCGGGTGACGATGAAGGTCGCGGAGATCCGCCAGACGTCCTGGCGGGTTCCCCCGGTGGAGCGGGAGAGCACGTACTCCACACAAGCCCCGGAGGCCGAGGGGACGAAGATCCGCACCTGGCTCGCGGCCTGGATGACCTCGATCTCGGGAGCGCTGAGCGGAGAGGCAGCCTGAGGCACGCTGATGATCCGGCGCGCGGTGGTCCACCCGATCATGCACTTCACGGTGGCAAACTCGGTGAACGTGCCACTCGGATCTGCGTCCCCGCTGGCGGTCCAAATGCCTTGGCCGGACCCGTCGTTTTTCTGGCCGAGGCCAGCCGTTTCGGCGTAGACGCCGACGTATTGGCCGGCCGTGATTGGCAGCGAAACCGAGACCGTGTTCTCGCCCAGGATGACCGAGACGGTGGTGCTCTGGAGGAGCGTGAAGACGCTGCCGCTGCGCGAGTAGACGCGCAGATCCATCGATCCGGCGCCGTTGGCCCACAGCCGAATCTCCGTGATCGTGCCGCTGACGGTCGCGGCCGCCCCGTAGATGCGCGTGGTGCCGGTGCTGGTGGCGACATCGCCCACCAGCGTGGTCACACCCTCATCGACGTCTTCCAGGGCGACGATCTGCTCGGCCACCCAATCGGCGGTATCGAGAGTTGCCTGGGCGGGAGCGTCGAGTTGGGCGCGCGGAATCTCGATGGCCGCCGGAACTCGCGGCGCGGAGGTGAGCAGCGTCCAGGAGATCTGCAGCTGAATGGGCGAGTACTGCGTGAACGTGGCGCTGGTGCTGGCGTCGCCGCTGTAGACCCAGAGGCTTTTGCCGGCGGCGCCGTTTTCCTGGGTGATGCGGCCGGCGAGACTGTAGAACCCAACGTACCATCCTGCCTCCACCTCGATCGACAGATCCGTGACCGTGACCAGCCCGGCGGACGTGATCACCACATCCACCGCGTCCTCGAGGGTGAACACCGAGCCCGCCTTCGAGTACACCCGGAGCTGGGCGCTGCCGGTGCGCGCAGCGTAGAACGAACCCTCGGTGATCGTGCCGGCGGCGGAGATGGCCTCGCCTGCGATCCGCGTGGTGCCCTCGGTGCCTTCGGCGTTGCCGACGGCCGGTTCCTCGACGCCTTCGAGCGTTACCGCCTGGTTCATCCACTGGGCCGCGGCGTCGTCGGAGACGGTCAACGAACGGCGAATCGCCGGCGCCAGCTTGACCTTCACCAGGCTGCTGTCCGGCACGTAGGTCGGCGGAACCGGGTACACGTTCCAACCCGATCCCGCCGCCAGCAACCGCTCGCCGGCCTGGACGACGGCGGAATCAGCATTGGGATGGGTGAGCGTGCCCGTGACTCCGATTGCCCACCACTTGCCCGCGTTCGCCCCGGCCGCTCCAGGATCCTGGGAGAGGCCGGAGATCGTCCCAAGGAAGTCCGCGATGGGAAACGCGTCGGCGGCCGCCACCGCGGCGTTGGCAGCCGAAAGGGCCGCGGTCGCGTCACTGGCGGCGCCGTCGGCGGTGCTCGTGGCCGTATCAATGCCCGCCTGCAGGGCGGCGACGGCCGCGGTGTGCGTGGCGTGCGCGGTCACCACGGGGTTGGTCTCGGTGACATTCGTCCGGACGAGCCCGGATCGATCCGTGGTGGCTTTCCTGGGAACCGGGGAGAGGAGGCTCATGAGAGGATGGGCGTGGGCTGGATCAGGACGGCGCCTTCGTTGTCGCGAGTGATTGCGGGCTGGGTGACCGTGGTGGTGACACCGCCGAGGACATGGGTGACGGTGAACGCGTTGGGAACGCTCGGTTCCCCGTCGATTTCGTAGACCGCGGTGACGGTGAGGACACCCGGAGCCCCGTTCGGCCAGGTGATGGTGGCCGTGGCAAGAATCCCGTCCGCGTCGTACTCGACGGATCCCAGCGTCCAACTCTCGGCCAGCGTCCAGGCCAGGAGCTTTTCGCGGAGGACCGGACCGAGCGCCGCAGCGATCGCGCCGGCCCGGTAGGGCCCATCGCCTTCCGGGACCTCGATATCGAGCTGGTTCCAGGCGGTGCCCGATCGCCACTCCAGGCGGTACGTTCCCGGGTTCAGTTCCTGGGTCAGCTCGCCCGAGGCGTTGGTGGTGCGGATCAGGACCGAGAGCGAGCCGAGTCCGTCCGCCGTTTCCACCGGAGTGCCCATCGAACGGATGACCACCGACATGCTGGCGTGGGGCGTGCCGTCGGCGGCGAGGAAGGTGTCGTAGACGGTTGGCATGGTCAGTTCAGGTTGGGAGCGAACTCCTGGGACTGAGGAACGATCGGGTCATCCCGGCCCAGAAGCCCGAGGTCGACGGCCTCCGCCCGATCGATGTCCCGGACGTCCATCCCCGAGTTGAACGCAAACGGCGGGTAGGGATTGTGCAGGGCGTCGGCGTCGAACCCGCCGGCGCCGTCGCCCAGGGCCTGCCAGATCGGCGAATCCTTCCGGGCTACCATCCGGTCGTGGGTCTGAAGCATCCGCAGGGCGTCGGTGTCCCCGACGGCCTGGGCCGCGGCGAGCCAGCGCTCGTTCCAGTCCCGCTCGATCCCGCGACCCTCGGCGCGGAACAGCTCTGCCGCCGGCCATTCATCGAGCAGCACGGGATCCTGTCCCTGAACCCAGTAGCCGTAGCCCTGCGCAATTCCGACGTTCGTCCGGACGACCAGGTCGACTCGCGCCTGGCTGCTGAGATCGCGCAACGTGCCGGCGTCCTGCGGGTCGGGCTCGTAACCGATCGAGTCCAAGTAGACGCGTAGATCCGCCCGCGCCTGCTCGATCGTTTTGCCCTCGGTGAACTGCTCGCCGGCGCGCGGGTCGCCTGGAGGGCGGGTGGCGGTCTGGGGATTGAGCACCGCGCGGATCGCGCTCTTCGCCTGCTCGAGGTAGTCCCGGAGCATCGTCCGGGCGCTGAAGAAGCTCGACCGCCGAATGCCGTCCGGGATGCGCTGCAGCTCGGCGGTGGAGAGGTGCGTGGGCATGACTCGGCGGACGTCATTCCGCGCCAGGGCCTCGGCGAAGGGGATGGGAGAGCCGATCGTCACAATCCGTCCTGGGTGGTACGGGTCCAGTCGGTGTTGCGGCCGTCACCGAACGCCGGAGAGGCGCCGGCGATGGATTCCGAGGCAGCCTCATCCGGCTCCTCGATTGCGAACTTCCCCTCGCTCACCCGCTCCAGCAGGCGGATGGCGGATCGGTTCGCTTCGACGCGATCCTCGGTGAGCAGGGATCGACCGACGGGCAACCGGCTGAACGCCTCGAACCGGATGCGGGCAAGGGCCGCACTCTTGAGCTTGTCGGGGATCGTGGCCCCAGCTCCGAGCGTGTTGGCGCGGTTCCCGGCCACGTAACCGCGCACCTCGTTGATCACCTCGGCGATGATCGTTTCCAGGGGATCGTCGGCGCCCTCGACCGCCACCGTGCGCAGGGCGGCCTTCTCGGGGCCCGCGAGGGAGCGGTTAAGGTCGTCGGTGGTGAGCGTGATCCAGGACATCGAATGGAAGAGGGGGTGGAATGAAGCGGGCCGCAGACGCCGGATCGTCCGCGGCCCATGTTCACCAGCCCAACCCAGTGGTTCCGGACCAGGTCGTGCCCCCGGCCGGATGCCAGTCCGGCCAGGCTACGGGGAAATGTGCGGCGCTAGGGGCCCGAGGCCTTGGACCACTTGACGACGATGTTGGTCAGCACCTGGGCGTTGGCCGCGTTGCTGATCTGCGAGAGCCTGATCTGCTTGACCGCCGCCAGCTCGGTCGGATCCAGCAGGTACAGTGAACGCACGAGCGTCGTGCCGTTCGCGGCGACGGTGTGGGAGATGCCGCTGGAGGTCGTCCAGTCCGTGCCGTCGATGGTCACCTGGAACGTGAACACCACGTTCCCGGTGCCGGCCCCGGCCAGCTTGAACTCGGGAACGAATGCGAGAGCGCGGCCCGGTGGCACGTCGACGGCGGAACTCGTGATCGTGGCGACGCCGTTGGTGGCGACCGTCGCGTCGACGCTGGTGAGGGTGCCCGTGGTGACGGAGGACACCTGGGCGCCGGCCGACGGTGCGAGCCAGCAGAGCGCGACCAGGGCGATGACGGCGAGAATCGAGAGGGTGATGGATCGGTGTTTCATGCGGGAGCGAATCGGGGTGATTGGATATGGGGGGAGCGCCGGGAACTCGGACCAGCGCCCCCCCCTCATCAGGGGTAGTCGGTCAGGTGATCGCGAGGCGCTTCACCGCGAGCGTCGAGGTCTGGCGGATGTCCTCGGACCAGTCGATGGCGTGAACGTCGGAGCGGGCGTTCTCGTCGCGGTACGTGCGGACGGACTCGATGTTCCCGGTGCCGGTGGTGAAGCACTTGAAGGCGCTCGGGTCGTACTGGGTCGGCGACGGCAGCCCGTAGTTCAGGATGACGTGACCGGCAAGAACCTGGGCCTTGACCTTGGTGGCCTGGCCGATCTTCGCGGTGTCGTAGCTGAGCACCCCGACGACCAACTGAATGGGGAGCATGAACAGGCCGCGGGCCTGCTCGATGCTGACGCCCTGGACCTGCACCCCGGTGCAACGGGCCTTGACTTTCGGGTGCTTGCGGAACGCCCGCCAGGAATCCAGACCCATGACGATCGAGATGCCGCTCGAACTGCCCACCGAGGTGGCGAGCGCTTCCAGCTGCTCGTCGACCTGGTCGACCGGATCGATCCCGTCGTTGCTCCAGTTCCCGCGATCCGAGACCGCGGTCGTGTTCGCGACGACGTAGTCGACGATGCGCTTCGCGTAGGACAGCGCCGAAGCGTTGATGACGGACTTGATCTTGCCCTGGTCGAGCAAGGACGCGGCCAGCGGACTGTTGCCGGCCCGTTCGCGCTCGTGATCGTCGACGGTGACCTCGAGGGCGTGGGGATTGCACGAGTAGCTGCCGTCGGTGGCGCTGAACTCGATGCGCCGGGCGCTGCCGCCCAGGCCGCGCTGGGTCGCGTAGACCTGGAACGAGTTGTTGTCGTCGAAAATCTTGTACTGGCCCGAGGCCCCGACCACGGAAACGCGGGGGCAGAGGGTGTTGGCGACGACCTGGGCATCCATCAGGTCGTTGGCATGGCCCTGCGCGTAGGCGGTCAGGACCTGGTTCACGGTGGCGGTGGAGGATCGGCTCATGGCGGAGATCGGAAACGGGTTGGATTGGCGATCGGGGCCCGCGGGCGGCCCCGGTCATGGTTCAGCTCTTGGGCGTGGGAGTGACGGGGGCGATCTCGAGGAGGTCGTTGGCGACGCCGCCCTCGAGGGCGACGCCGACGATGACGCGGCCGCCGCTGCCGGCATCCGTGACCACACGGCCATCCGTGTGCTGTTGCACCCAATCGCCCTTGGTGATCGAGCCACCAGCCTTCATCCGGCAGGACCCGGCGAGATTGCCGAGGATGCCGACCGAAACCTGGCCGGTGGTGGCGGCGCCTTCGAGGATCACGCCGGTGGCCGGCGTGGTGGCGGAGGAGGACACGGTGAACGTCTCGCCGCTGAACGTGCCGAGGTAACCCTGCTTCGCCGAGTAGTCGGCGGCGGGGGTGAGAGGGACGACCGCGAAATCGCGGGTCATGAGAGGAGAGCCCATGGTGTGGTTCTGGATCGAGGGTCTTGGTTGACGGTTCGAGGATCGGTTCAGGCCTCCGCCGTCGGAGCTTCGTTGGCCGCCGCGACGAGGTCGGGTCGGGACGCCCGCACCGCATTCCACGCCTGGTCGGCGGTGCAGCGGTTCGCCAGGCGGAACTGTTCGACGGCGGCGATGAGCTGGCCGGCGGGATCCGCCGCGGACTGCTCCCCGGACTTGGCCTCGCGATCACCGGGGACAGCGGCGGCCGCGCGGTTGAGAATCTTGGTGGCGGGATTGGCAGCGGCGCCGCGGGCCGGGAGACCTTCGAGCGCCTTGAGAGTCTCCGCCCGGTTGGCGATGAGGTTCGACTTCCAGAATCCCTCGGTGCCGGACTGGATGCGGTCCTTGAATCGCTCCAGGTCGGCGTCGGCGGTCGTGACGCGCAGCGCCTGGAGATCGGTCTCGGCAGCGGTCGCGCGGTTGGTCAACTCGGGGATCTGCCGCTCGGCAGTCTCGGCCCGGGTTCGCAGGGAGGTGACCGCCTCGATGGCGGCCTGTTCACAGGCATCGGGGCTGAGCCCGAGGGCGTGCAGTACGTTTTTCATGGGAGATTCCGACGGGACACTGGTTGGCCTGCCCCGGTTCGAGAGAGGCGGGAGATTTCGGAGGTTGGGGTCGTTCGTGAGTCCGGCATCCAGGAGGCGGACCGGCCGGACCCGGTTGTGTCCGAGGTCCTCGGCCGACGCCCGTTCGAACACGGGGGAGATCAGGCGGAAGCGACCCGTCCGAACTGCCTCCTCGCCGGCATCCGTCCACCGGACCCGGGCCCAGAGACCATCGGACCGGTTCTCCATGGCGCTGATCCAGCCGGCGGCCTGGCTGGATTTGCGGGCGTCATGGGACTCGTGATCGAAATCGACGAGGAGCCCAGGAAACTGCGCGACCCGGGAGCGGATTTGAAAGTCCTCGGCCATCCGACGCACCGCGGTGTTGTCGAGGACCTGGACCAGGCCGCTGCCGGCGTGGGGGTACTCGCCCAGCGGGACGATCTGGAACCACCCGTCCGGCTGGAACGCGAACCGGTTCAGGAGTTGGAGGGAGTCATGGCTCACGGAGGAGGCGTTTCCGACAACGCCGCGACCGTACGCCGGTCCCGGGAACCGCAGTTATCCCCTCAGGGGAAAGGTTGGAGTGGGAAGACCGTGACGATCACGTATCCGGGGGCCACGACGAAGACCACGCCCTCCGCCGAAACCCGGTAGTAGACTCGGCGAAAGGTCGCGGCGATTTCCCCGGCCGCGGCATGCTCCCGGCACTGCTTCCGGATCCGGGCCCGCCTGGATTTCCCCACCCGACCGGAGGGGGTCATCGCGCTCGCCCACTCCTCCGCCGGCGCCAGGTGGGGAAACCGCTCCAGCCACCGGCGGGCGGCGTGATTCGACCAGCGGGGATGGTCGACGGTGGGCGCCAAAGTCGGGGCCGGCGTGGCGTGGTTGGCAGATCCTGACCCGAAATTCGGCATGGCTAGTCCAAGAGGGTCGGCTGGATACTGTTTAAAAACGCCGTGGACCGTTCGATAGGCCCCTCTGGCGCTTCGGACGCACGATGACAGCAGACAGCAGGCTCCGACGCGTCCAGGGCGATTCCCGGCGGGCTCACGTCGCCCGTGGCGCGATCAGGCCGTTGACCACCGCCGCTCCTTGGATGGCCTCCAAAGTCCGGGCGCTTTCGGGGTCTTTGAGGACGTCTTCACCCAACGCGTCGATTTCGGCCAGCAGGGCCGTCAGCCTGGACTTCCGAATCTCGGGGTCCTCGATCTTTTCGACGGCCGCCAGTCGCCGGCGCAGAGGCGCCAGATCCGCCGCCAGTGCCGAGGCGAGCTGGCGGACGCCGGCGGCCTGGAGGTCGCCCGCCGGCCGCCGGTTTGCGATCGGCGGATCCTCCGGATCAGGAATGTCATCCTCGGGCGCCGGCGGGATGGCGGGGCGGGATTCCGGAACCGCAGGGGCAATGGGCTCCGCTTTGGCGGTGAGTTTCAGCCCCAGCTTCTCTGCCAGCTCGTCGGCATCGGCCGAGAACCCGGCGGTGGACAGTTTCGCCACCCGGTCAGCCAGGCGGTCCTGATCCTCGCTCTCGGGTGCGGCCAGCTCGAAGTAGGCGAGAACCGGCTGGCCGGGGAACAGGCGAGCGAGTTCGACCTGGTCGACATCGCGCTGGAGCACCTCGCTGATGTCCTCGGCCTCGGAGCAGGCGATGTCATCGAACGTGTCCTGGTGCGCCCCGCCGGCCAGAGTTCCAGATCCGGACTCGGTCAGCATGGTGAGCTTCCCGCCGGTCCCGGCCAGGACAACGTCCTTCTCCTGCCACTCCACCCATTCCCGGAACGGAGCGTTGCCGCGCACGGCCGCGCCGGGAAACTTGGCGTCGGCTCCCGCCGGGATCGCGCCGCTGGCGCCCTCCGCGACCTTTTCGGCGGCTGCCTGGTACTCGGCGGCCTTCCCGTCCGGGATGCTCTCGGGCATCACGATCACGCAGTTAGGGAGGCCGAAGATTTCGACGAACGCGGCCCAGTCCTTCTCCCCCATGGAAGCGCGCACGCAGGCAATCAGCCCCACCTCGTTGATCGGCGACTCGCACTCGCGGACGACGAACTCCTCCCGGGGCAGGCCCTCGCCCAGGACGACGTCCGGCCCGAGCGACGCAACCCCGGTCTGGCGGGCATCGGCGTTGTAAACCCAGAAGCCAAACATGCCGTCGCGGACCCAGTTCCACTGGGGCAGCCAGTGCAGCTCACGGAGGGCGCCGGTGGCGTCGCGGTGCTTCTGCAGGTGGCTGAATCCCCGGAACTCAGCCAGCGCCAGAAACCGCAGGGCCTCACGGAAGTTGCTCAAGCCGTCGTAGATTCCCCGGAGTGCGATCTGCTGCTTCTCGGCCAGGCTCCGATCGGCGCCTTTGAGGTCGTCGGAGACCTTGATGTCCCAATCGAGCTTGAGCAGGGCCGACGACCGGCGTGCCTTCAGGGCGCGCAACACCGGGTAGCGGCGCTCGATCGCCTGGTAGGTCCACTGGAGGTCGGCAAATTCACCGCGCATGCCTTCCTCGAGGAGCGCGATCGCGCGGGCAATGGTGAGGGACCGAAGCGGGTTGAGGGTGTCGCGCCACCGATTGGCGCGGCGGACCAGGGCGCTCGTGGAAATGGGCTTGGGCATGGCAGTGGTGAGAATCAACCGACCAGGGCGCGGTGACGCCGGCCCTCGAGGATCCGACCGAGCCGGCCGCCGGCGGGAACCGAGAACCGGCCGGGCTGGCCGCTGGCCTTGGCTGCCAGTTTGGCGAGCGCCAAGGCCCAGAACCGATCGGCGTGCCCGTTCTTCCCCGTGTCCGCGCTGAACCGGATGTTCCCACCGACCACCTCCTTGCGGATCGCCCGGAGATCGGCGCGGACACGGGGAAGGTTCGGCAGCCGCAGGGTGCGATCCTCGAACGCCGCTCGTACCGGGAAAGCCATTTCCTCCTTCACGGGTCCCGTGAAATGAACCCCTTCGACCCGGTAGGATCCGAACCGCGTCTGCGCCCGCTCGGTGAACTGCCGGCCGATTCCCGTCCGGTCTATGCAGGCGCGACGGATGCCGGGCAGTCGGAGGAGTTCGTACAGGCGCTCCTCCTGGGCGGCAAACGTCTCGCCCTTCATCTCCACCAGGTGGCGCGTGTGCAGGACGTCGCCAACGCGCTCCAGGACCCACATGACGGTCAGGTCATGGTCACGGCCGACGTCGACGCCGAGGTACAGGGGATTGGGGCATTGGCTGAGCTGATCGAGGGACAGCTCCCAGGCGGCGTTGAGCGGGTACTCGCAGGACGCGATCAGGTCGTACGACAGGAACGCGGCGCCGTCGTCGGCCGGAATACAACAGAACTCCTGAAGCCAGCTCTCCTCGTCGGCGCACCCGGCGCGGATGTGGTCGAAATACGCGGCCTCGTCCATCCCCTGGCGCTCGTCGTCCTCGGCCAGTTTGCACTGGAGCTTGTAGAGGAACCCATGATCCAGGGCGTTCTGAAGCGTGACTGTGTGGAGCGAGATTTTCTTCGGGTTCCCCTTGTGCCGGACCTGCTGCACCAGCTCGTTGAACATGTTCTCCGAGCCGCGGTGGGTGGAGATGATCTCCATGGACCCGCCCCAGGTGATGCCGGGGTACGCGATCGAGTACAGCTTGCGCGGGTCCGGGTGCAGCGCGAACTCGTCCAGGACACGGCGGCCGCGCTTGCCGGCCTGGGCGTCTGGATTGGAGCTGAGGCTGTGAGTCTGGCGCCCGTTGGCGTACCGGAGAACGTAGGCCGAGTGCTTCTTCTCCTCGTCGATGACGCGTTCGCCCAGATCTTCGGCGCCGATGCGCAGGATTTCGGCGAAGGCCTTGCAGTCCTGGATCAGGAGCCGCGCCTGCAGATCATCGCGGGAGCTGACCCAGTCGTCGAAGCGCGCGGTCTTGAGGCTGGTGGTGGAGACGAGCCGGTAGGCGGTGGACCAGCTGAGCCCGATCTGCCGGGCCTTCTCCATCACCTTGAGCCGCGCGTTGTCCTTCACCCAGCGCGCCTGGTAGTCGAGCAGGAGGACGTCCCGCACCGGGAACACCTTGCACCGGCCGGCAAACGTCTTGGGGACGTAGGCCGGTCGGGTGTGGGTGACGCTGGAGCGTAGGGTGGCCACGGGAGTTCACAGCAGCCGCGCGGCCTGCTCGATCTTCGCCAGCGCTTCTTCGGTGAGCCCGCCGGATCGCGCCTCGGTAACCGCCGATTGAACGGCCTGTAACCGGGCTTCGAGCATGACGAGACGGCGCTCCGCGAGGTCCGTTTTCCGCTGCTCCAGATCCTGATCGCGTGCCTTCTGGAGCAGGACGAAAAGGGCCCGCACGTCGTTCGGCGCCGAGCGGGGGGAGATGGCCAGCTCGAACGCTTTCTGTCGGAGCGCCTCGATCGTGGCCTGGTCGAAGGCGCCCGGACGGCGCCCGGCCTCGGCGGCGATCTCATCCGCTGCCTGCGCGGCCTCGCTTCGGCGCCGGAGCAGCTGGGGCGTGCAGACCTCGGCCCAGAACTGCGTGAACGCCCCCAGGCTGACCCGAACGCCGAACTCCTTCTCCACAGTCGCCTGGGCGGCGTGGTACGGCATGCCGCCCAACAGCCACTCGGCGAGCTGAGATTGCTGCTCCTCCGGGAGGTTGAGGAGTTTCGCGTCGGAGCGGGGTTTGCGCATGGTCACAGGCCGCGGGATGCGAGGGCGGAGCGGCCCTCGTCGGTGATCTGCCACTTCACGACTCCGGTGAGGGAATCGCGCAGGCTGACGGCCAGTCCGCGCTCCTCGAGGGACGCCAGGGCCTCGCTCACCTCAATGCTTCCGGGGACCGGCTGGCACTGCATCCGCAGATCGGTGCGGATCTGAGGCTCAGGAGTCAGGTGTTCGCCGCCGGCCCGGAGAATCAGGAGGATGGGGATGGTCGTGGGGGTACGCATGGGAATCAGCAGGCAGGAGACGGCCGCGTTTCGACACCGCGCGCGGTGAGCGCGGCCTCGATCCGCTCCAGGCTCTTCGTCTGCATCCGCGTCTCGGTCTCGACCACGGACACCGCCCGATCGACGCGATTGATCTTCTCGTGCAGGGCGCCGACGTGGCTGTTGACGGAGTTCTCCACGAGGTCGAGTCGCCTATCGACGACGTCCACCCGGCGGCTCAGCTCGGCCTTGTGCGCCTCCACTTCGCGGCGGGTGGCGAACAGGGTGTAGACGATCGACCCCACCTGGAGCAGAGCGCCTAGCCCGAGCGCGATGCCACCGACCACGATCGGGTTGGCCCCACCTCCGCCGCTCTCCGCAAACAGCGCCGCCAGGGGAGCGGCGGAGGCGACTGGAGGAGCGCAGGCGACGAGGAGGGCGAGGGCTTTCCTGGGGCTCACGGCAGCACGGGAGGTTTACGGGTCGCGCGAGCCTCGGCCTCGAGCCGGATCAGCACCGTGTCGATGGGGCCCGCTCGGGCAACCGCCTTCGCAAGCGCCAGCTTGAGCCCGCCGTGAATCCCGACCGCGGCCGCGCGGACGTATTCGACCTGACGGAGATCGACCTTCTCGCCGCCAATTGCGTCCACCAGCAACAGGCCACCGGTGAGAATCAACGCGCCCTCCGATCCGTCGAGGCCGTCGACGGGCACCGTCGAGAGCGCCGCCATGACCGCCTCGAGATCCCATCGCTGCTGCTGGATCAGGACATCCAGAGCGTCGCGGGCGGCCACGTAGTAGCGCCGGTGATCCGGGTTCTCGCGCAGGTCCGCGGTCGCCCCGGCATAGGCGGCCAGGCGGCTGATCGCTTCAACCCGGGCCGGTGTCATGGTCGGCGGCTCCGAGCCATCTTTGCCCGACCGGCATCCGGTGAAGATCAGGGCGAGCAGGGCGAACAGCAGCAGCGAACAGACGGCTCCCGCGAGGGAGAGCGTGACCAGCTTGGGGGACGAGTCATTCATGGGATCGAGGGGTTTCGAATCGGAGGGACGAAGAGCCGCCGGGCCCGGGCGGGACGACGCGGACGGATGGCGACGAGGCGACCGCCGGCGACAACGGCGGCACCACACCCGGACACGTTGGGGCGGTGGTCCCGGATTCCCGGGCCCGGCGGCGAAGACCAGAGGAGAGCGCCCCGAACATCGCGCACAGCGTGCGCCGGAGGCGTGAACCTGCCTCTCCCCTCAGGGGATTAATTGAGGATCAGCGAATCGGAACCGCCCATTTCGTCGGCGGCGGTCCCTGCACCACCGCAACCCGGTAGAAACTGCCGGCACCTGACTCCATCCGGACTGTGAAGCTCCTGCGAACCGGACCACCAAACGCATTCACACCGTCCACCACGAGATCGACCGTCCAGATGTTGCCAGCCTGCGAGACCCTGGATTCGCCAGCGGGACTGATGGACCGCAAACCGGGAATCTCCGCCTTGAGGATTTCGGCCGCGGCCCGGTAGGCGGTGTCCCGATCTGCCTCCGGGGTGACTGATGCCGTGGAACCGGATCCAACCACCACCATGAGCAGCACCAGGGCGATGATACCGATTCCCAAGACTCCCACGACGAAGAGCGTGTGGATCTGATCGCTGGCCTTCGATACTCCGTCCTCCTGGGCGGGCGTGGGCTCAACAGGTACAGACGTTTTTCGGGCTGCGGGGCCGTGCTTTTCCGCGAATTCAGGCCACGGAAGCCACTCCCCATCCTCCTTGCGAGCAAGCAGGCCCGGGGGTGCCTCCCCGCTGACCACGAGCGCTCGAACGTCGGTAAACGGAAACGGCCCTCCCACCTGGCCGTCGGTCCAGATCCACACGTCCTGCTGATAGGGGTCCTGGGTTGGACTGCGGTTGTCCATGGGCTCGTTCATAGTGGGCACGGGTTGGGAGGTTCCGAATGAATCGAACGTGCAATTTTAGGCCCTTCCGCGGTCTCGCTGCGGTTCGTGTCGCGACGACCTGCGAGGAGACTTTGCAGCCCCAGCCGCCGATTGTGCTGCGGCATCTGGATGAGCGGAGTCTCCGCCAGTTGGCTCGCCGCCTGAGGCGGCACGCTTCGCAGATGGGCCCGAGATGATGTCTCCAGCGAAGATCTCCAGGGACTTCTCAAACGTCGGCAATGGATCGGGCCTGTCAGGAGGCTTCGGCTTCTTGCGCGATTTCGGCCCCAGCGCCTGCAAGAGATCCCGGATCGCGGCAATTGCCCGCTGGCGCTGCTCCGGATCCACCGTGCGAAGGATGCGCACGATCTCGGCCTCCCAATCAGCCATCCAGCGCGGCCCCTGAGTGCGGGCCTGATGTGACGCCTCCTCACCAGGGAGATTGAGCCGTTCCCCGGTGAGATCAGCGAGGAGCCGAAGGACTGAGCGCTTGGGCCGGATCTTCCCGGCGAGGTATCGGGAGACGGCTCCACTTGTGATCCCCAGCAGTCGCGCGACCTCCGGCTGGGAGCAGTGCATGCCGGCAAACATCCGCGTAAACTCCAGGTTCTCGGGCTCCAGTTCTGTTGCATCCACGCCTCCCACCATCTGGTAAACGCAGAATCCGCCGAGTTTCTTACATCGAACTAATGTGCGCTGCGCACACTTTCTTGTTGACGATGTGCGTCACGCACTGTTACCCATGCGCTACGCAATGGCCAAGACCCTCCCACTCGACACCAAGCACGTTCGCCGACTTGCGGTCCTGAACGGCTTTGACGGGGTGACTGACCTGGCCAAGCGCGTTGGCCGCCGACGCGAAACCGTCTGGAGAGCACTGCGGAACCCAAGACGGTACGGGCCAACGATCAAGGCTGTCTCCGCAGCGCTGGAACGTCGCCGCATATGAATGAAGCCCCTTGGAATACGATCGTTGATCACTGCCTAGGCACCATGCCCGCTGACGTGGATACCCGCCGCCGCCTGCTGTCCTCGTTGGTTTCGCTGATTCCTGCTGGATCCCCGAGGCACCGGGAATTGGCGGTCTGCCTGGGACACCTGGACATCTACCTGATTGCGCAGCGCGAGCTGAGCCTTGGTCTTCAGGAGCGCGGGTACGGTCGCCTCGGCGACACGCCCATGGAGCGCGGTGGAGCGGTGAAGGGAGGTCGGCGGTGAATCCAACTCTTCGCGAGGTCGTGTTGGCTGCCCGGGAGCGCGTCCGGCGTTGCGACACCGCCCAGGCTGGCGCGGTTCTGGACGGGATCGCCGAACGCATGGAGGACGCGGCCGCGCGTGGCGACGAGACGGCGGCTCGGACCCTGGCCGACGCGATCACCCACGGATACCGGCAGCTCTGGTCGGAGGTGGTGTCGTGAAACTCCCCGACTTCACCGACGCGGATGTGCTGGCGCGGCGGGCTCTGATGATGGGTCAGCCGATCCCGGCGATTACTCAGGCGGCTCTCGGGCTGCGGTTCTGGTGGCGGATGCCGCGGTGTCTGCGGGCGACCGCTTCGGGAGAGCCGCGGGCCCGGATGATCCGGCGGTACGCAGCCGCGGTGCGCTGCGCACGCAACGAGCAGGGAGCCTGACCATGGAAGCGATTCAAATTCTCGAGGTGCCTGATCGGATGCCGGGCAGCAGTGCCCTGGTGAACCGACGGCTGACCCAGTACCTCGCCCGTCGCGCGGCCGGGGAACCTCCGCGGGCCACGGTGGCGAGCAACGTGACGTTCCGGCCGATGACGGACGAGGAGCGTGCGGCCCGGGAGGAGCGGCTGCGGAATCGGAATCCCGAGAAGCGCGAGCCGGCGTACGCGTACCGGCGCTCCGCGGTGGAGGCCTACCGGCCGAACGGGACGGCAGCTCCCGCCGAGGTCTCGCAGCCCGAAGTTGCTCCCCAGGTGAAATCGAAGTGGCCGCACCCGAAGCGACGGCACCGGTCCAAGGCGCATCTCAACCGGGTCTCCAACACCTACCACGCCAAGCGCGGTCCCCGCCGGATGCGACGCTCCCAACGGCCGACGAAGGTCGATTTGAACCGGGATCTGAACGGAATGATCCGCAAATGGCTTGGCGTCTGAACCCCGAATCGAAAGCGACATGACGATTCAACAACACAAGAACCGGGTGCGCGGCGGGCGCTGCTGGATGGCATGGGCTCGCAAGCTGGCAGCCGAGGACCACGCCCGCGCCGTGGCTGATCTGCACGAGGAAACGATTTCCGCCGGTGATCCCACCCACGCCAACGGCCTGGACCCTGCACACGGGGCCGCGGCGTCTTCCTCCAACTCCCCGACGCCGAGCAGGGCTCCGGCGTCGGTCAACTCTCTCTCCTCATGCTGAACGCACCGGCTCAACGACGACTGCCTTTCACGGTGGAGTTGTCGGCGTCGGCGGCACTGGTGGCGGTGGAGACGGCGCGGGCGGCGCTCGGAATCGACGAGGACTCGGTGGTCTCGCTGGTGGACAGCGGGGAACTCTCCCGCGCCTGGGACATTTCGGCGAGCGACCTGCGGGGGCCGCTGCGGATCCGGGAAATGCGGATCTGGGCCCGCTGCATCGCGGCCCGGCAGGCGGGCGAGCCGCAGCCGGCCGAGGACCTGGACGCGGTGATCGACCAGGTGCTACCGAAACTGAGCCGCGACTCGCTGCGGGCGGACGAGGTCCGGGCAGTTTTCTGCTGCAGCCAGCAGACGGTCCAGAGGCTCATGGAGCGCGGCATCGTGCAGGGGCACGTGTCGGGCCGGGCCCGCTGGATCTATCGCTGGAGCGTCGTGGCGTTCCTGAAATCGAGGGTCATCGCGTGAAACTCGATTTCGCAACGGCATGCGGGTCGAAGCTGGCGGCCTGGCTGGCTCCGTTCTGCCAGCGCGTGGAGATCGCCGGCTCGATCCGGCGCGGGCGCCTGGTGATCGGGGACGTGGATCTGGTGATCCTGCCAACGGTGCGGACGGTGCGGAATCTCCTCGGCGACCAGGACGGCGCGGTGAACGAGACGGCGGTGGAGATTCTCGCGCGGGCGAACCGGGATGGCTGGCGGGTGATGCAGGCCGGGGAGGAGACGATCCAGATCGAGACCCCGAAGCCACCCCGGGTGCAGGTCGATTTCTTCTTCGCGACGGAGGCGAGCTGGGCATCGGTGCTGCTGTGCCGGACCGGGAGTCGCGAGCACAACGTGTGGATCTGCTCCGAGGCGACCCGGCGCGGGCTCCACTGGAAACCGAACCGTGGATTGATGCGGGGCGACGAGTTGCTGCCCACCAGCAGCGAGCGGGAGATCTACGAACGGCTGGGGCTCACCTACCTCGAACCCAGCCAGCGGGAGCAGCACCTGCTCCCCAGATAAAAGGACCAGATCATGAGCGACAAAAGCGAAGTTGCGGCGGTGGAGATTGTTTCAGGCGGCTCGGACAGCCGCATGCCGATGGCCGTGGAGGGTACCTGGGAGGCGGCCAGGACGTGGTTGCAGCGAACGCGCATCATGGCGGAGGGCGCGCTCTTCTGCCAGGTGATGACCGGCCTGGAGCTGCTCCACCTGCGGGACAACCACGGGGAAACCCGCGGACGCCCCGGGAAAAAAGTCCACGGCGGCGGACTTATTTCCTTCTCGGACCTCGCTTGCCAGGAGACGGGACTCGGTCGAAGCACCGTTTTCAAGCTGATTGAGATGGCGTCCAGCGCTCTGCCGAGGCTCCGAAAGCTGCCGGGCCTGCGCGGTTTCGACCCCACCACCTCGCCGGTCGGTCTGCTGTCAGCGCCGCAGCAGGAAGCCCTCACCACCGCCGTCCACAAGCTGACCGATGGTCTCAGCCAGGCGGATTTCCTCGCCGAGCTGGGGCTGGCGAAGGCGCCGCAGGGAAGCGGGGCAACCGGCGGGGCCCGCAACGTGGGTCCCCAGGAGAAGCTCCCGGCGGAGGAGAAGGCAAAGATCCTGGCGCAGGCAGCGCGTGACGATTTCGCGTCGGCGGTCAAAGCGTTCGAAACCTCCAGGAGCCGCTTCACGCTGCTGCCGGATTCCGAGGTGCGAGGCCAGATCGAGTACCTGCGCCGACAGATCCACGCCCGCGAGATCTGGCTGCGATCGCCGGAGGGATCGCGGGATCCCGCCAAGGTCAAGGCGGCCCTCGCCGGTGGGCAGCTGTAACCGAGCTTCGAACCCCGTTTACCACCCCTTCATGAGTTCCGCCCTCCCAGCACCCGTCGCCGCGGCCGAGAGCCCGCAGGACCGCCTCGCCGTGTTCATGCAGCAGCCCGAGGAGGCCCGGGCAGACGCGGAGCGCTGGGACCGGCAGTTCCGCACGCTCGCGATGGCGACGCTTCTGGCCTCCGACCAGACGCGCATCGCCCAGGCGCTGGGAACATCGACCCGGACGGTGCGGCGCCGGTTCCGCACCTGGTGGGCAAACGGCCAGGACGCGATGGCGCTGATTGACCGCCGCCAGGCGCCGGCGCTGCAAGCCCGCGGAATCTCCAACGAGACCGTCGAGTACTTCGCCAGCCTCTGTCACCAGAACGGCCGGAAATCGAAGCCGGCATGGCGCGAGTTCGAGCGGAGATTCCTGGGCGGCGATCCGATCCCCGGCATCCCGGCCGACCTTCCTCGGACCAAGCCCATGCCCCGCGGCCTGTCCTACGGGTCGCTCCTGCGCCGGGCGCGGCTGAGCCAGTTCCAGCTGACCGCGGCGCGGATCGGGCGGAGCGCGGCGGCGCAGTATCGGCCGACGGTCCTGACGACGCGGGTCGGGATGTCGGTGGGCCAGCGGTACGTGTTCGACGATCTCTGGCACGATTTCGAGGTGGCGGTGATCGGGCAGCGCAAACCGGTGCGGCTGCTTCAGCTCCACGCCCATGACCTGTTCTCGGGATGCCAGTTCGCGCGTGGGATCAAGCCGCGGATCGAGGATCCCGAGACCGGGCGCAGCGTCGGCCTGAACGCCGGCGAGATGCTGTTCCTGCTCTCCCATGTCCTCGGGTCGCACGGGTACCGGCCGACCGGCTGCATTCTGATGGTGGAGCATGGGACGGCGGCGATCGATGAGCGCACGGAGACGCTGCTGGTGGATTTGAGCGGCGGCGCGATCACGGTGGAGCGCTCCAAGATCGAGGGCGCGGCGGCGTTCGCCGGGATGTACGCGGGGCGCCCCAAGGGCAACTTCCGTTTCAAGGCCTGCCTCGAATCGCTCGGCAACCTGATCCACAACGAGACCAGCGGTCTCCTGGAGTTCCCCGGTCAGACGGGCAGCAACAGCCGAATCAACGTGCCCGAGGAATTGCACGGCCGCCGGCGCCTCCTGGACGCGCTGGAGCGGGCGATGGTGGCGCTGCCGGTGAGCGTGGTGCAGCTGCTCCGCCGACCGTTCGTGGAGGCCGGCAAGGCGCGGATGGCGGTCGACCTGGTGATGGAGCGGATCAACCAGCGCACCGACCACGAGTTGGAGGGCTGGATCGAGGCCGGGCTGACGACGGTGGATTTCGACATGCCGGGCGTGGGGCTGATCCCGGGGCCGAAGGTGGAGATGCTCGGCGACGTGCAGCGGGCGGCGATCGCCGCCGCGGCCGCCCCGGTCGCCCGGCGGTTGAGCCCGCGGGAGGTGTTCGACTCCGGCAAGCGCGACCTGGTGCGGCTGCGCCCGGAGGCGGTGGCCCGGCTGCTGCACGACCGGCACGGCCGCGAGGTGGTCGTGCGGCCGGATCACCTGATCGCGTTCGAGGACGCGGAGATCTCGCCCGAGCCGCTGCGCTACCTGGCCCACCACTACAGTCCCGGCGACAAGTTCCGCGCCGTGGTGAACCCGTTTGCCCCGGAGCAGGCGCACCTGTTTGGCTCCCGCGGGCAATGGCTCGGTGTGGTGGCGGCCTGGCAGCGGGTGATGCGCGACGACACGGCGGCGCTCGCGGACCAGATGCGGGAGGCGGCCCGGATCGAGTCGGAGCTGCTCCGACCGCTCGTGCGCCGCGGCGATGCGATCACACGGAAACGCCTGGCCGACACGAAGAGCCGCATCGAGGTGCTGGGCGCGCACGCGGAGGCCGCGGCCGACGCCGGTGCCGCAGCGGATGACGCTCTCTCGAACCTGTAACCCCGATTCACGCGACATGAATCCGAACTCACACCCTGAATCCGACGAACGAGAGCGCATGGCCGCTCCCGCCAACGCAGCCCCGCAGCCGATGACGCCGCCCGACGGGAAGCGCCAGCCGACCCTGCGAGAACGGCTCCTGATCGCCCGCGACCAGGAGGGCATCAGCACGAACCGCCTGGCCCGGCGCCTGGGCTACTCGCCGTCGGTGGTGAGCCAGTGGCTCAACGGGGCGTACAAGGGCGACACCGGCAAGATCGAGCGCCGGATCGAGGACTGGCTCAGCAACTTCTCGCGCCGGCGCCTGGTCGGGGTGTCGCTGATCCCGAGCGAGGCGACGCGCACGGTGATTTCCGCCCTGGAAGCGATCCGTCAGACGGAGGACGTGGGGGTTATCTTCGGGGATGCCGGGATCGGCAAGACCTCGGCGATCGAGATGTATCTGTCCGAGAATCCGCTGGCCATCTCGGTGAGCCTGGACCGGCGCCACGGCACGGCGATCCAGATCGAGCGGCTCCTGGCCGAAGTGGTGGACCCGGGCGGGAGGAAGGCGGACACGACGCGCTGGAGCCGGCTGCTCGAGGCGCTGTCCGGATCAGGACGATTCCTGATCGTGGACAACTGCCACCGGGCGACCAGGTCGGGGCTGGAGCTGCTCTTCGACCTGCACGACAAGACCGGGATTCCGATTGCGATGGTGGGCAACGAAGAAGTGCTCCGGCTGATCGATCAAAGCGACCAGATGTCCAGCCGGATCGGGATTTCCCAGCCGGTGACGATGGCCAACCCGCGACCGCTGGTGCGCCACCTGGTGTCGGAGATCGCCCCGGGATTCAGCGGCCGGGTGGAGGACCTCGCCGAGCAGGTCGCGGACGGGCCTGGCCGGATCCGCGCGGCGAAGAAGGAGATCGCGCTGGCGGGCTTGATCGCCCGGCGTTCGAGCGTGCCGATGTCGCCCGAAGCCGCGTTTGCCGCGGCGCACGTCCGCCTGCGCCGGAACTACGCTCTGGCCTGACCCCACCAACGAGACCAACGCGTATGATCAACTCGCCTTGTGGGACGTGCCGCTGGTGGCACCGCTGGACGCGCCAGAGCAACCCGGGGTTCGTGTTCGGCGAGTGCCGCCGATCCAACCCGGTGCTGGTGGTGACTCAGAACGCGGAACACTGCGACCGCGCGCTTTCGAAGTGGCCCTCCACCCGCGAAGGGGACTGGTGCGGGCGCCACGCCCCCAACAACGAATCCCCGGCAGCCGATGTCTCGAACGCACACTGATCATGAATACGCACACGACCCACGATCTCGGATCCATTGAGCGGCTCTGCGCCGAACTGGATCAGTCGGCCTCCGAACTGGAGAGCCTGACCGCAAACCTGCAGGCGGATCTGGAGGAGGTGAAGGCCAAGCATCTGCGCGGACTGAAACGCCAGGCGAGCGTGGTGGCCCGCGCCGAGGCGGCGCTGGTGAGCGCGGTGGAATCCGCACCGGCGCTCTTCGAGAGACCTCGGACGATCACCATCCACGGGGTCCGTGTCGGGTTCTCGGTCTCGAAGGGGAAGCTCGAATGGGACGACGAAGACTCGGTGATCGCCGCGATCCGCAAGCACCGGAAGGACGATGTGGAGGTGCTGCTGCAGACGAGCGTCGCGCCGCGCAAGGACGCGCTGCGGGCGCTGCCAGCCGGCGACCTGGCCAAGCTCGGGTGCCGGATCGTGGACGCCGGCGACCAGGTGCTGGTGAAACGGGTGGCCGGCGATGTGGAACAGCTGATCGCCAAGCTGACGGAGAAGCTGGTGGCCAAGATGGTGGCCGCGGAGGAGTGATCATGCCCGCCCGAGTCATCATCTGGGCGACGGGTGAAACCGCCCGCTTCTGCGAGTGCGGCGGACCCGGAACGCACCACCCCGGCGAGCTGGCGGTCATCACGGACGGGACGTTCCGCTGGGTGACCTGCCCGATTTGCAGACGCACTTGGAACGCGGACGGCGGTGGCCGGCTGACGCGCCCGCCCGTGTTCGCGGGCGAGGTGGAGGTGCCTCCTGGGGATTCGCCGCAGGATGTGTTCCAGAGCTTCCGGAAGTGGCAGTCGGAGGAGCCGCGATTGTTCCTCCCGAACTCGCTGGATGGCTCGATGCCAAACCGGCGCCAGGACCTGTCGCACCGGCTCTGGCTGGCGTTCGGCGCCGGCTGGAATGCCGGTCGGATGGCGATTCGGGGGGAGTTGGAGAAACGCATCACCAGGACCCTGATCGGATGAGCGCCGCAACCCGCCATCTGACGCCGGAGACCCCGGATTCGTCGCGCTACACGCACGACACGGCGGGGCGCCCGGCGCTGGTGTGCCGGGTGATGCTGGACGAAGACGATGCACGGGAATTGAACCAGTGGTTTGCGGCGCGCTGTGCGCAGCTGAAGGAACGGAAGTGGGAGGGCTGGACAGTCGCGGATTCGGTGATCCGCACGTTGTGCGTCCAGATCGATTCATTCGGGGGCCGGGCCTTTTCCCGCGCCCCCATCACGACGGAAAAGGAAGGATGAAGGTGAACAAAAAACAACTGGCGGCGTGGAGCGCGGCGATCCGGTACGTCCTGCAGGCGACGCTGACTGCGTTCGCGGTGTGGCTGCAGCAGGTGGGCAAGAAAGGTTGGGACCAGCTGTCGGCCTACGACTACTGGTTTGTCGGGACGGCGCTCGGGATCGCGGCTTTGAACGCGCTGGGGGCCGTGATGAACGGTCGGTGGCACGAGTCCCGCCAGGCCTCGTCCGAAACCCGAACCCAGGAGAAGAAGCCGTGACATCGACGATCTCGTGGGTGGATGTGGACCACCAACTCCCCGACGCGGATGAGACGGTGATGGTGTTCTGTCCGGTGTCGGACGACCCGGTGTGGCTGGGGTACTGGGACGGCGAAACCTGGAGGGGCGTGGACGGCGGCGAATTGGGCGCCGAGTTCGTGTCGGCCTGGGCGACGATGCCGGATCCGCCGTCGGTCGCTCAAATCAGCAGACGCCGGCCGCGCCGTCCCGCCTGCAATCCCGTGGAGGCGCTGGTGTCGGTGGAGCGGATGATCCGCGGCACGCAGGTGCATCAGATGGCAGTGGATCGCGCGGGCAAGGTCGGCCTCGGGCAGTGGATTCTCCGGGTGGTGGCCCGCTGCAGGAAGGGGGAAATGTGATCCGCAAAGCTCAGGTCATTTTCTGCGACAACGAGCATGGGACGGGCGACGTCTGCTACCCCGATCTCACGCATTTTGGGACCTGCGAACTGCAGCAGGCGTTGATCGAAGCAGGCGGCGTACGGCATCTCCGGCAACAGGCAAAGGCAGCCGGATGGGGCCGAGTCAACGGTGGGGACTACTGCCCCGGTTGCATGGAGACCATGGAGGACGATCAATGAACTCGCCCGGACTCGCAGCTGAAGTCGACTCCATCCTGAAGCACTCCGCGTGCGCGGCGAACATGACTCCGGAGGCGCGTCAGCTCCTGGAGGCGGTGAAGCAGACCGCGCTTGAAAAGGCGAAAACGGGTCCCGCACCGGCTTCTGAACTGTTCAGTCCCTTCCGTCGTCCGTGCCCTCCGTCGTGGGGGGTTCCATACGTCGAGGATTGCAGCGTCGATGACCGCCTGCATCGGGTGCGGACGATGTCCGCCGAGGACCTGGAGAAGGTGGTGGCCATTGGGTGGTGCATTCAGAAGACGGTCCTCCTGGCGGCCGAGCGTCGGCTGCGCAAGCTGAGGAAGGGGGCCCGATGAAAACCGCCGTGATCGAAATCGGTTCCTACACTCTGCTCTGCCCGTCCGTGGCCGCGGGCGCCAAGCTGATGGAGTTGCTTGGGAAGACCGTTCGCGTGCGCCGCCAGTACCATGGGGCGGGCGTCGACACCTATACGCCCGAACGCAACGACGGGATGGAGTACTCCTGTCCCGTTGAATTGCGCCTGGTCGATGCCAGCCAGATCAAGTCGGTGCCGAAGCGCGTGCCGGAGGCTCGGCGGCTTGGCTACACGCCGACTGTGTCGGAGGGGGGATCATGAGCGTCGAGACCACCCAGAGCGGGCCCGGCCCGAAAATGGCTGGAGCGGCTGCCGAATTCTGGGACGACTGCGATGACGAAGGCTGCTACCTGTGCGGCGGGACAGGATACATCGTGACGTGCATCGACGACCTGTGCAGGGGATCTGGCGAGTGCATGCACGGTGACGGCGAGCAGCAGTGCCCAGCTTGCTGCGGTGAGCGGCAGAACAGCGGATTGAGCGACAGATGACCCATTACGCGCCGTTCGAACGCCTATGCCATTCGTCCCAATACACGTTTCAGGCGGGAAGCTCCGGCAGCCAGGAGCATCGGTGGCGATTCGGAGCCGCCACGGCATTACCTACGTCGATTTTCGGTTCTCCGCTGAGGTGATCGCCAAGCTGAATTGGAATCGCGCGAAGAGGCTGGCGGCCCACGCGGACTTTCAGGCCAGGAGGCTCATGTTCACCGAGGCCTCCGCGGCGAATCCGGACTCCCGAGCGCTCCAGTTCGAGGGAGGTCACCAGCTCCGGGTCCGGTTCCCCAGAATGGGTGCGTTTGCCGAGCTGGTTCCCTTGGTCAAAGGCCGCCATCAGTTGCCAGTGGTGGAGTGCGGGAAAGGCCAATTGATCGTCGACGCGGGCCGGCTGGTGCTCCACGAGGTGCCGTGATGTTGTCCCTCGGGGGAGAGCGAGAATTCCCTCCGGTCTGACAGAGTTCCGGTGCCGAAATGGCCCGGACGATCAACTACCCCAATGGAGTGTTCGACGACAGCGTGCGCGCGGGCGATGACGTGTCGTGGGAACTGACGGACTGCGAGCCCGACGGGGTAACCCCGATCGACAACACCAACCGCACGGCGACGCTCCAGGTCCGCACGTCGGCTGATGCCGAGTCGGATCTGCTCGAGCTGACCTCGCCTTCCGGCGGGATCCTGCTCGGTGGCGCCAACGGCCAGATCTCCGTGTCGATGACCGCGGCCCAGACCCGGGCCATGGGGCCGGGCACGTGGGTGTGGGCTCTGCGGCTGGGCGGCACCTCTCAAGAGACGCTCTTCACGGGCACTCTGCAGGTGCTGCCGGAGGTGGTCCGTGTCTGATCGCATCCTGCGGATCACGCGGACGAACCGGCAGCTGGTAGTGCGTCGGCCTGGGCCGCAGGGAATCAAGGGGGATCAGGGAGATCCTGGGGCTGATGGATCCGGAGCGGGCGGCCTCGGCGGTGTGCTGACGAGCTTCCTGATGCACTGCCCGGACACCTCGACGGATCACCGGGTGACGCTTCGCCTGGATCGTGGGCTCTACTTCCTATCCGCGGATCCAACACCCGAAACCGGGGAGGCTTTGACCTCGTTCACGATGCGCTCCATCGACGACGAGTCAGATCACCTGGTGACGCTCCGGTTGATCGAGGGCGTCTACACCCTCCTGCCCGACCAGTCTCCCCTATGACATCGTTCCGATCGCTGATCCTGGCAGTGCTCTGCCTGTCCTGGTCGTTGCCGGCGCCGGCGGCTGACCTGGCCCCGCCCCTCCTCCTCACGACGAACGGGGTCATCCGCAACTACACGAATTTCTTCGACGCCAATCGGGACCTGATGGTCGCGGCCCTGGGCGAAGGTTTCGGCGGTGGCACGAACGCCTGGAAGATCCAGGTAAACGGCTCTGACGTCGCAAGCCCGACGATCGACACCAGTGCAACGGTGAAGGCGCAGGCGGCCGGGTCCTCGGTGACCCTGACCGTCCAGACGAACAGCATCCGCACCAACGAGCTGGCGACGGCGGCGATCAGCTACCTGCTCAATCGAGGCAACCAAACCGGCACGATGGGGTGGAGCTACATCACCGGCGCACCGACCACGCTCTCCGGCTACGGGATCACCGACGCCCAGGGCGCCGACACGGATCTGGCTGCCGTGGCTGGTCTCTCGAGCGTGGGCCTGATCACCCGCACCGCATCCGGTACCGCTGCGGCCAGGACGATCACCGGGGACACCGAAATCGCGGTTTCGAACGGCGACGGGGTGGCTGGGAATCCCACCCTCACCATCGGCGCGGCCATCGCGCGGGTGGCCGCCATTGCCTCGGGCTACCAGCCGCTCGCGAACATCCTGACCCGTCTGTCCGGCATCGGCCTGGGAACCTCGGGCGACCTCCTGATCCGCGACGCGACCGGCTGGACGAACCTGGCGAAGGCCACCGACGGGAAGGTGCTCAAGCTAGCGAGCGGCCTCCCTGCCTGGGGAGATGACATTTCTGGCGGAGGGGGCAACGCGTCAACCAACCAGAGCCAGACGTTCGCCGCGGGGACCGTGCAGCGGTTTGAGTCCGATGTTCAACTGGCCGGCGCCACGAGCGTGGACGATCTGAACATTGGGTCTGCGTCGTATGGTGGCATCTGGGGCTTTTCGAACGGCGGCCACGGGGCCAGCAACGCCGTCCAGGCACGGGTGAACCTTGGGGTGGTTCCCGATCAGGACGTGCAGGCCTTCCGCTTGGGGCTGCTGCAACTTGCTCTCGCGTTGGCTTCCGATGGCGACATGCCCTATCGGAACGCCGCGGGGATCCTGACCAACCTCACCAGTACGGCTGCCGGCCGCACGCTGCTGGCGGCGGCCAATGCCGCCGCCCAACGGACGGCCATGGGAGTGCCGAGCATCGCGGGCGACACCATGACGGGGCCGCTGCTGATTCCCTACGTGGCTTACAGCGCCAACTGGACGAATAACGGGACCAACTACGCTCCGACCATGCGTGCCGTGGCGGAGAAGATCGAAGCCTTGTCGCTGGGCGGTTACATCGCATCCGTCTCGTCGGACTTTCAGGTGTCGGGATCTCAGTTGAGCCTCACCAACGCAGTCGGCTCCGGAAGGGTCGTGAGGGAGACAGCGACTGGGGCCACGGCTTCGATGTCCGGTCTATCGGACGTTTCGCTGTCGTCCACCAACAATCTCCATCGTGGAGATTACTTCGCCTGGAGCGGGTCGAATTGGGTGCAGACGCTGGGCCCGATGGGAGTGGTGACGTACCCGGACCAGTGGGAGGAGAACTGGTTCAACGCTCCGGGAACGGCATCGGCGTTCGGATTTGCGCTCAGCGCGATCAGCAGCGGAGGCACTGGAAATAACCCGGGATGGCTGCACGGACGGTTGGGGTACAACCGCCTTTCCGCAGCCAATGTGTTCGGGCAGTTCTACTGCGGGGGCAGCGTCACGTTGAACTCGCAGGCGTTCGCTCCCACGAACGAGTTTTTCGGCAAGATCGAAGCCCTGTTCCCGACGACCAACACCGTCAACCACATGCTGGGATGGCACGACGGTCTTGGAAGCACCAACGCTCCGACGGACGCTCTTTACATCAGCGTGACCAACGGAGTGATGCGGTTCGTCGCCTCAATGGCTGGAGCAACCACACTGGGCTCCGCCTCTTACGTCATCGACACGAATCTCTGGCACACGGCGTACTTCGCGGCCACAAACCAGGTCGCCATCGTGCGCGTTACGACGAACGGTGTGGTGGCTTTCGAGGACGCGATTTCGAGCGTCAACGTGCCCGGAGGCGGTACGGTGCTCACCGACTTCGGTTGCAACGCCTATTCGACAGGGGTAGGCGCGACCAACGGGCAAATGCTGCTGGTGCTCAAGCGCCTCGGAATGCGCTACCGCGTCTACTGACCCATGCGCGCAACACTGCTACTGGCGGCCACGGTGCTCTTTGGCGGATGGACGGCTGGCAGCGCGGAGAACAGGCTGCTCATCCTGACCGAACCGACGGCGCGGGCTCTGGCTGGGAAGGACTTCGATCGCTTGGTGCGCGTCATCATCGACGAAGGGAACTTCCCGGGCGGCGTGATCGTGCGCGAGCACCCGCGGTGGGATAGGAACTGGACGAACCAGAACTGGCCGGCCCTGAACGCGATGTCCAACGACGTGGCGGTGTACCAGCCGACCCACATCCAGATCGTTGGTTCTCTTCCGATGATGGTCTCGGGCAGCCACATCGACGATGGCCACGAATGGCGCTGCCGGACGTCGGACAACTGGTTGGGATGCACAAACCTCGTCCTTTACGACTCGACGAACCACACGGAGATGAGCGGGTTTGACGGCGGCCACCAGCTAAACCGCAACTCCGCGGGGGACGGACGGCCGGACAACGACTTCGGCTGGTTTGCCCGTCCTGTTTTCCGCATCGACTTTGCCGGGATAGGAACACCCAGCGACAACTCGGCTTGGACCTCTGGTTGCCTGGCCGGCACGAACAAGGTGGACGGCGCTGACGAGGGGCTGTGGCTGCGCGCCTACATCACCAACGACATCCTCTATCGCACTGGAGCGTGGACGAACACCGCGACCGGCATCGTGACGGGATCGTTGTGGGTAGGAGGAGCCGCGGACGCCGAAAGCCGGGTCGCCACGAACTTCGCCTCGCATCTTGTTTGGACCCGAAGCGCCACCGCTGTTGCTCCGGGAACGGCTCGAGTTTACTACGACAACTGGGACCCGACCGAGGTCCAGTACCTTTGGGACGGGTCATGCAACTCGCCTCGCGGGCTGATCTGCTTCCGCTACCGGTCCTACATGATGGAATTCTGGCAGTCGTACGCCCCAGGCCAGCGTGCAATCGGCATGGGCTGGAAGACTCCATTTCCCCCCTTCCTCGTCTACGCCTGGACGCGACAAAACCAGGGTGTCGCCGGCACCGGACCCGATTGGGTGGTGGGGCCCGGCGACGTGATCGTCGCGGATTTCGTGGGGACGAGCGTCGGCAGGCTGGGCACCGGGATGATCGACTTTGGGAGGCCGCTGCTGGGCGACGGAACGATTCCGTTCTCGACGAAGCGTCGGCGGGGTTCGATGACGGTAAGCGGGACGGCCACCTTCAACTGATGGTTCCCTGAATGAAAAATGCAATTTTGAGCATCCTGGCCGCGCTGGGGCTCGTGCTGTCGTCCGTGGCGGCCGATCCGGTCCGGCCGGACGTCTCTCGCTCGATCGTCGTCAGCTGGAATCCTGGCACTGACCCTCAGGTCGTCGGCTGGCGGGTGCGCTGCGTCGACGGCAGCGGTGCGGCGCAGGTATGGGATTCCGGGTCGTCACCTCGGATGACGATCAGCACGACAGCGCCGTCGACGTTGCGGATCTCTGTCACATCGTACAATGCGTTTGGCTGGGAGTCCGATCCATCAGACGAGGTCATGATCGTGTGGCCATCTCGCCCAGCCAGGCCGATCGTCGAATCCGTGGTCACGACGATCGTCACGACCACCATTGAGACGAGCCCCTGATCACCGGATGCGGTGGCCTCGCAAGACGCCAGACGCTGGGGACTTCCATGCAGCTAAAGCCGGCTCAGGTTTCGCTCTTTTGGAGGCTGTGGGCAGATGCGTGCGCAGTCCAGGGGTGGATGGGTCAGGACAGGGAGGTGCAGCGCAAGAATATGCTCTCTGAGTTGGGGTGGAAGTCGCTCAAGGATGTTGATCGAACGCGCGGATTCGACCGTTTAAAGGGTCATTTACTTCGACTTTCGTACCGGATCCCGGGAGGGACCGAGGCTGCGTTCCCAGACGTTGGCGAAATGCGGCGCCATTTCGGGCTAATTCGGGCTGATCTCCTGCCGCGCTTGGCGTCCGTTCATCCGGACCCGGAGGGGTATCTTGGCCGGATCCTCCGCGATCGGTTTGACGGCGTGCGGAGGTGGGAAGACCTGGCGGAGAATCCTCTGCACGGACCCAGGCTGATCCGCCACCTCCTGTTCACCCTGACCCGCGCGGTGCGTCGGCTGGAAAGAAAGGCCGAGCTGGCGGCCGCTCTGGACAAACCTTTGAAAATCACCCGCCCAGACGGCC